>Ga0102953_1000320_pt1 | contig 34310 bp, 28 predicted proteins | sample SalPon2A_C_D2_MG_FD_78509 | JGI IMG/M metagenome (GOLD analysis project Ga0102953, IMG submission 78509) | Soil microbial communities from South San Francisco under conditions of wetland restoration - Salt Pond MetaG R2A_C_D2_MG | ecosystem: Environmental > Terrestrial > Soil > Wetlands | place... | reverse complement strand
TTTCAGCATGTTACAAGACAGCGAGGGGCGCGGGAGAATGTTGCGACGTCGCAAGGAATGTCGCGAGACAAACGGGCGACGTTGCAAGCGACGCCGCATGGATATCCTGGGATTGATCGGGGAATTGGGGGACGTGCGGGGGTATTGAAGAGGTCGGGTGAAAAAGCGGGGAAGAGAAACCGTAGATAAACGAATCCCCGGCCTGGAGGGGGGGATGGCCGGGGATTCGTCGCAGGCCGAAGCCTACTTTTAAATCATTTTAAACCCACATTCTTTACGTGTCAATAGGATTTACCGCCAAGGCCTTTCCAAGATGCCAAAATTCAGGGCAGAATCGGTCTCAGGCCGCAACATGTTCGTCCAGGGCCCGTTCGACCTCGGTAAGCACGATATTGGTGTTGAAGCAGGGGCCGTGCGGACGGCGGTTGAGGATGCCGATGACCGGCAGGGGGTAGGCGTCGCGGATACCCGAGGTGAGGTCGCGCTCGCAGGCAACCGCGACGATTAGGCGCGGGCGCTTCTCGACGATGATCTTGCGCGCCAGGGTCCCGCCTGTGGCCACGGCAATGGCAATGCCGCGGTTCTTGGCCAGCTCGGCCAGGTCGCTGATATCGCACTGCCCGCAGCGAACGCATTTGTCGACGTCGCCGGTAATCTTGATCGCGCAATCGAAAAGCTGGATGCAGTGGGGCAGAAGGATCAGGGTCTTGTCGGTGCTTACCCGGAGCTTTTTCGCCCGCACCAATTGGTTGTTGAGGGCGATGAAGGACTGCTGAAGGGTGTCCCGGTCGATTCCCATCAGCCGGCCCATGGCGATGATTCCCGGAAAGAGATAGCGGATGACGATGCCTCGAAGCCGCTGGGAAAAAAAGAGGTCGCGGCCGGTGAGCAGGGTCAGAATCAGCAGCGAGAGGCCGACGACGATCACCAGGGTCAGCAGCGCCAGCACGGCCCCGAAGAGGGGCGGCAGCAGCGGGTGGATGTTGGTCAGCCCGACGCTCGGCACCCACCACAACAGGAAGGCCAGGGCCAGGATCAGGGCGCAGGCGCCGGCAAGAAGGCCGATGAAGAGCCGCTTGCGCGGCTGAAAGGGTCCGACGGAGGGGTCGTTCACGTCAAAACTCCAGGCGCGTGCCGGCGGAAAGGGAACAGCCCCGAAGGAATTCGGCGGCGCTCAGTCGTTTTTTGCCCGGAAGCTGCAACTCGCGCACCAGCAGCGTTCCCTCGCCGCAGGCGATGCGCACCCCCTCGGCTCCGGCGGCCAGGACCGTACCCGGCTCGCCGCCTCCTTCCCCGGGCACGGTACGGGCGATCTTGAGCACCTGCCCGTCGAGATGGGTATAGGCGCCCGGCCAGGGGTCGAGTCCCCGCACCTGGTTGTGAATCTCTTCGGCGCTCCGCCGCCAGTCGATGCGGCCGTCTTCCTTCTTGAGCATCGGGGCGTAGCTGCTCCGGGCGTCGTCCTGGGGCTCGGCTTCGAGGGTTCCCCGGCAAATACGCTCCAGGGTCTCCTCCATCGCCTCGCGTCCGAGCAGGGAAAGCCGGTCGTGGAGCGCGCCGGCGGTCTCCTCGGGAGCCACCGCCGTCGACTTCTTGACCAGCATGTCGCCGGTATCGAGCCCCTCGTCCATGAGCATGGTCGTCACCCCGGCCGACTTCTCGCCCTCCATCACCGCCTTGTTGATGGGCGCCGCGCCCCGATAGCGCGGCAGCAGCGAAGCATGAACGTTGATGCAGCCGTAGCGGGGAATCTCGAGGACGCTCTTGGGCAAAATCTGCCCGTAGGCCACCACCACGATCAGGTCGGGCGCCAGGGCCTTGAGCTGCGCCACGGCCTGTGGGTCGCGCAGCTTGCCGGGCTGGTGGACGGGAATGCCGGCCTGCTCGGCCAGCACCTTGACCGGCGGCGAGCTGAGTTGCCGGCCGCGGCCCTTGGGCCGGTCGGGCTGGGTGAAGACGGCGCACAGATCGACGCCGCGGTCGATCAGCCCCTGCAGGGTGGGAATGGCGAAATCGGGTGTTCCCATGAAAACGGTTCGGATCTGCTGCGGCTCGATCACATCTGCTCCTGTTGCTGGTCCATGATTTTCTTGAATTTCTTGCGGAATATCGACTTTTTCAGGGGCGAGAGCCGGTCGACGAAGAGAATGCCGTCGAGATGATCGATTTCATGCTGAAAGGCGATGGCCAGCAAGCCCTCGGCGCATCGCTCGACGGCGGCTCCCGTCAGGTCCCGGTAGCGGACGGTGACCCGGGCGCTGCGCGGCAGCTTGGCGTAGAAGCCGGGAACGGAGAGACACCCTTCTTCTTCAACACATTCGCCCTGACGGTCGATGATCTCGGGATTGACGAGCTGGAGCAGCTCGGGCTCCGCGTCCTTGGGGGCGCAGTCGATGACGACGAGACGCCGGGAGATGCCGACCTGGGGAGCGGCGAGGCCCACCCCGGGGGCGGCGTACATGGTCTCGGCCATATCGGCGGCGAGTTTCTTCAACTCCTCGTCGAAAGTCGTCACCGGCACAGAGACCTCTTTCAGAACGGGATCGGGGTAATGACGGATGCGCAGGATGGCCATAATCTCTCGTCGGGGGCTTTTGTTAGTTTCTGTCCGGGAACGGCCCTTTTCCGCAATCTCTGTATCAATCCACGGTCTTGCGAAAAATTGTTCGTTTCCGAATCAGAAACTCACGAGTGTCCAAGCTCGATTTCCGGATGGACACTTGTTAATTCAGAGACAAAGAGGCAACCCGAAGGGTTGCCGGAATTTGCTGACCGCATCGGTTAATGATAAAACCAGACGAGCGGCAAAGTCAACCGGAAGGTCGAGTCGAGAGGTCTTTTAATACCCGAAAGAAATCGAGGTCGGCGGGTTGCGCGGGGATGTTTTTGCGCTACTATAACCACATTGGGTATTTTTTGCGCTAAATACGAAAATACGGAAGGAGCCCGCCATGCGCAAGGAACTGATCGATCTCGGCTTATGGCCCCAGACGGAGCGAAGCGATCCCGCAGCGGACATCGAGGCCGCCTGGAAGGTCATGGCCCGCCTGGGCAGTCCCTGCCGGTACGCCGGATGCGGCTCCGACGGGCTGCTGGAGTGCCTGGTCTCCGAACCGGGGAGCGGCGTGGTGATGGCCGTCGGCAGGGGAGACACCCTGCCCGCGGCGATCTGCCGGGCGGCCGTGCTGGCGAAAAAAAGCGCCGGGACGAAGGTCCCGGCGCCGTAGTGCCTGGAAGAATCGGTGCGGGGTGAGGTGTACGGGGTGAGGAGAAAAAGCGCTGAGGCTTGCTTTGTTCGGGTACTTTTCCTCACGCCTCACCCAATGAAAGCTGCGATGCCGCATCGGGTCGGGACTGCAAACCCCACTCACTGATTCGGTATCCTCCCCGGCTCACCCGTTCGCCGACTTCAGGGGAGTATAGAGCTTGAAAAGGGCGTCGGCCATTTCGGCCGGCGTTTCTGCGACGCTGATCCCGCACTCGCGCAGGACCGAAATCTTCGCCTCGGCGCCGCCGGTGCCGCCGGAGATGATCGCCCCGGCGTGGCCCATGCGCTTGCCCGCGGGAGCGGTGCGGCCGGCGATGAAGGCCGCCACCGGCTTGCTCATTTCTTCCTTGACGAAGCGGGCGGCCTCCTCTTCGGCCGTGCCGCCGATTTCGCCGATCATGATCACCGCCTCGGTGCCGGGGTCCGCCTCGAAAAGGCGCAGCACGTCGATGAAATCGGTGCCGTTGACCGGGTCGCCGCCGATGCCGACGCAGGTCGACTGGCCGACCTCGCGGGTGGTGAGCTGCCAGACCGCCTCGTAGGTCAGGGTGCCGCTGCGCGAAACGATGCCGACTGGTCCGGGCTTGTGGATGTAGCCCGGCATGATGCCGATCTTGCAGGCGTCGGGGGTAATCACCCCGGGGCAGTTGGGGCCGACCAGGCGGGTCTTCCTGCCCTCCATGTAGGCCTTGACCTTGACCATGTCGAGCACCGGAACCCCCTCGGTGATGCAGCAAACCAGCTCGATCCCCGCATCGACGGCCTCCATGATGGCGTCGGCCGCCCCCGCCGGCGGAACATAGATGACCGAAGCGCTCGCCCCGGTTGCGGCCACGGCCTGCTCGACGGTGTCGAAGACCGGAAAACCGTCGACCTCAGTGCCGCCCTTGCCGGGGGTAACCCCTCCCACCATCTTCGTGCCGTATTCGCGGGCCTGCTGGGCGTGGAAAAGGCCGGTGGCGCCGGTGATTCCCTGGGTGATGACTTTCGTATTCTTGTCGACCAAGATGCTCATGTCGTTTGCTCCTGAAGAATCGAGGATCCAGGTATCGGGTTACAGGTTTCAGGACGGTCCAAAGCTTTTGATCTTCCTGATTCCTGAGCCCTGACTCCTGATATCTTTTTTATCCCTGAACCGCCTTGACGATCTTCTCCGCCCCGTCGGCCATGCCGTCGGCGGCGATGATGTTGAGACCGCTCTCGGCCAGCATCTGCTTGCCTTTATTCACGTTGGTCCCCTCCAGGCGCACCACCAGCGGAACCTTGACGCCGACCTGCTTGGCGGCCTCGATGACCCCCGTGGCGATGACGTCGCACTTCATGATCCCGCCGAAAATATTGACCAGGATGCCTTCGACCTTGTCGTCCGAGAGGATGATCTTGAAGGCCTCGGTGACCCGCTCGATGGTGGCCCCGCCGCCGACGTCGAGAAAGTTGGCCGGCTTGCCGCCGCAGTACTTGATGATGTCCATGGTGGCCATGGCCAGGCCGGCGCCGTTGACCAGACAGCCGATGTTGCCGTCGAGGGCGATGTAGGAAAGATCGTACTGGGAGGCCTCGATCTCCATCGGGTCCTCCTCGTCGTAATCGCGCAGGTCACGGATGTTGCGGTGGCGGAAAAGGGCGTTATCGTCGAAGCCCAGCTTGGCATCGAGAGCGAGCAGTTCGCCCTCGGCGCTCACCACCAGGGGATTGATCTCCAGCAGGGAACAGTCCGAAGAGGTGAAGGCCTCGTAGAGACCGCGAAAGAGCTTGACCGCCTGATTGACCTGCTTGCCCTTGAACCCCAGCTGGAAGGCGACCTTGCGCGCCTGGAAGGGGGCCAGGCCGATGAGCGGGTCGATCGGCTCCAGGAGGATTTTCTCGGGCGTCTTCGCGGCCACCTCCTCGATGTCCATCCCCCCTTCGGTCGACGCCATCAGGGTCACCTGGGAGGTGCTGCGATCGACCAGCAGGCCGACGTAGAGTTCGTCGGCGATGTTGCAGCCGGTTTCGACCAGCACCCTTTTGACCAGCTTGCCCTCGGGACCGGTCTGATGGGTGACCAGGGTCATGCCGATCATCTCCCGGGCCAGAGCCCTGACCTCGTCCGGGGTCCTGGCCAGCTTCACCCCGCCGCCCTTGCCGCGTCCGCCGGCATGGATCTGGGCCTTGACCACCCAGGGCCCGTCGCCGAGCCGCTTGGCCCAGTCACGGGCGCTGGCGCTGTTGTAGCAGACATGCCCGTCGGGCACGGCGACGCCGAATTTTCTGAGAATCTCCTTGGCCTGATACTCGTGAATGTTCATGTTCTCCTCATGGTGTTCATGAAATATCGAAAGTGGCGGTTCCCGAAGGAAATCCGCCGGCCGAAACCACAATCGCCGGATACGAACAGCAAGGTCGATGCCAAGCCCGCCCGGCGGCCGAAACTGCGCCTTGGACTCGGCCCGATTCCATTTTCCGGGACAGGGGGCACGGGATAAAAAACGGTGGCATGCCGCCGATCCCGGCGGAAAATCCGCAGTGACTACTGTTTATAAGTTTTTTAGCAAAAGTAACGCTCGAAAAGTGATGGCTATTTGGCCCTACCAAATCGATTCAATCAGACAAAAGACTCTTTACACAAAAGCTGAAAGAACAATTGGCGTATACGCTAGCGCTGGAATGCAAGTTTGTCAAGTGGTCTTACCAGATAATTTTCAATTAAATTAAATTTTCTCTCCCCCCCGACATTCCGCTCAGAGCCGAATACGGCCAGGCATAAAAAAAGCCCGCCCCTCCTTCTGCTGCAAGTTTAGCAGGGAAAGAGGGGCGGGCCAGCGCGGTGCCGTCGAAGAAAAACGCTCTACATCTTCGACTTGTCCCAGTCGGCGAGGAACTTCTCGATGCCGATGTCGGTCAGGGGATGTTTTTCGAGTTGCATCATGACCGAATAGGGGATGGTGCAGATGTCGGCACCGATCAGGGCGGCGTTGAGCACGTGCTGGGGGCTGCGGATCGAAGCGACGATGATCTCGGTTTCGTAGCCGTAGTTGTCGTAGATGGTACGGATCTGCTCGACCCCCTCCATCCCGTCATGACCGATGTCATCGAGGCGACCGACGAAAGGCGATACGTAGGTGGCTCCGGCCTTGGCCGCCAACAGGGCCTGCAGGGGGGAGAATGCCAGGGTAACGTTGGTCTTTATCCCCTCCTGGGCGAAAACATGGGTCGCCTTGAGCCCCTGATGGGTCATCGGCACCTTGATGACGATGTGCCTGGGGTTGATCTTGGCCAGTTCCTGGCCCTCGCGGACCATCCCCTCGGCATCGAGGGAGATCACCTCGGCCGAGATCGGGCCATCGACGATGGCGGCGATCTCTTCCAGGACGTCCTCGAACTTGCGGCCGGTCTTGGCGACCAGAGAGGGATTGGTGGTGACGCCGTTGACCAGTCCCAGGTCATGGGCCTTTTTGATCTCGGCGACGTCGGCGCTATCGATGAAAAACTTCATGGTCAGACTCCTTCGGGAACGGAAAACGGGTTGCAAAATTTCGTCAACGCCCGGAGCCGGGCGATTTTTCCTGGAACTTCCGCCGACATTCCCGGCCGCAGAAATAGTGTTTTTCCCCCCGGACCACCGCCGTCAGGGCATCCCCCCTGGGCAGATAGGTGCCGCACTGCGGGTCGCGGACCATTTCTTCGCCCTGGCGGGTTTTCTCCGGGGGTACTTGCCGGCCGCGGCCGGAGAAGGATCGCAGGACGGCGCTGACCAGAGTATAGCCGAGAAAGAAGAGCAGGGCCAGAATGAGCAGACGGATCATCGTTTCACCACGTTTCGAAAATCCTGCGCACGCCGTCTCCGGCCGGCAACCGGAGCAGCAGCTCGCGCACGGTCAGACCCAGAAGGGGATGAACCAGCTCCGGCGCCAGGTCGGCAAGCGGGGCCAGGACGAACCGCCGGTATTGAAGTTGCGGGTGGGGCAGAACCAGCTCGGGTCGCGCGCAGACCTTCCGGCCGTAAAAAAGCACGTCCACATCGAGCGTCCGGGGCCCCCAGGGCTCCTGTCGCAGCCTGCCAAAGCGCTCCTCCACCTCGAGGCAGCGCCGCAGAAGCTCCTCGGCCGGAAGATCCGTCGCCACCCTCAGCACCGCATTGAGATACGGGGGCTGATTCGCCGGTCCGCCCACCGGGTCGGTCTCGTAGAGCGCGGAAGACGCCTCCACCCGGAGTCGGGGAAGAGCGTTCAGGGCTTCGCGAGCGCCCCTGAGCATCGCCTCGCGGTCTCCGAGATTGGAGCCGAGGGCCAGATAAGCCGTCACCATCCATGTACCCCGCGGTCGTTTCAGGCCGATTAAACCACGGCCGGCACATGGAGTCAACTTCGGCAGCCCGCCGGCCTTGCCGCCGCCCTCGACCCGTGGTACAACAGCGCCGAAAGGAGCCGACGATGAACCTCACCCTGACCCTGGCCGTCGCCGACCTGGAACGGACCGCCGAATTTTACGGCGGCGTTCTGGGGCTTGAGCTGGACCGTTTCGTACCGATGCCCGGACATCCCCCCGTGCTGCTGCTCTGCCGCGGCGACGCCACCATTCTTTTTCGCCCGACCGAAACCCTGGCCTCCCTCCATCCGGCCCTCTTCCAGAACCTCGACCGCCACCCCCGCGGCGTCGGCATGACCCTGGAGCTGGACTTCGAGGACCTGCGGCCGGTGGCGAAAAACATCTTCCGTCAGAAGCTGCACGTCCTCTACGAACTGGAGGACGATGAGTTCCACCGCCGGGAGCTGTGGCTGCACGACCCGGACGGCTACCTGGTCATCCTGACCGAAGAGGACCGGCAGCGGCCGGAATGATCCCCCGAACTTCGCCCCGCAGGTGATATACTTCCTCAGGAGGCCCCCCGGGCCCTGCGCCGTGAGGCACGGCCGAGCCGAAACAAGCCGCACCGTGACCCGCGCCCGGACCGCCAGCGAACCCACCGGGTCGGGGACAAAGAGCCGACGACCCCGCGCACCGCCCGACGGTGCCAGGCTGCCGACCATGGAAGACGACCTCAACACAGCACTGCCCGACCGCATCGAAGTCCGTGGCGCCGAAGAGGCCGGCATCGCCTGGCACGCCCTGACTATCGACGAGGTCTTCGAAAAGTTGCGCACCGATCCCCGGGGACTCGGCGAGACGCAGGTCAGGGAGCGGCGGCGGGAGTTCGGTCCCAACAGCCTGCCGGAGAAAAAACCCCCAGCCCTCCCCCTGATCTTCCTCCATCAGTTTCTCAGCCCCCTGATCTACATTCTGCTCGCCGCCGGCGGCGTCTCCCTGGTGATCGGTGAACTGACCGATGCCGGTTTTATTTTCGCCGTCATTCTCCTCAACGCAACCCTGGGCACCTTTCAGGAATGGAAGGCGGAGCGCAGCGCCGCCGCCCTGCAGCACCTGCTTCGCATCGTGGCCGCAGTGCGCCGCGAAGGGGTCGAGGTCGAGGTGCCCAGCGAGGAACTGGTGCCGGGGGACGTAGTACTGCTCGAATCGGGTAGCCGCATCCCGGCCGACCTGCGCCTGTTCCGGGCCAAGGACCTGACGACAGACGAATCCCTGCTCACCGGCGAATCCCTGGCGACGGCCAAAAACTCCGTCCCGCTGGCCGAGGATCTGCCGCTGAGCGAGCGGTCCAACATGGCGTTCGCCGGCTCTACCGTCACTACCGGACGGGGTTGCGGCGTGGTGGTGGCGACGGGCCTGCTCACCGAGGTCGGACAGATCGCCCGGGCGGTCACCGGCGCCGAGGTCGGCAAGCCCCCCCTGCTCATTCGCATGGAGCGCTTCGCCCGCCAGATCAGCTACCTCGTCCTCGGGTTCGTGGTTCTGCTCGCGCTTGTGGCCCACCTCCAGGGCACGCCCTGGCTTGAGGTCTTCTTCATGGCGGTGGCCCTGGCCGTCTCCGCCATCCCCGAGGGGCTGCCGGTGGCAATGACCGTGGCCCTCTCCATCGCCACCACCCGGATGGCCCGACGCAACGTCATCGTCCGCAAGCTGACGGCGGTCGAGGCGCTCGGCAGTTGCACCTGCATCGCCAGCGACAAGACCGGCACCCTGACGGTGAACCGGCAGACCGCCAGGGTGGTCGGCCTGCCCGGCGGCGACCTCTTCGCCGTATCGGGCGAGGGATACGCCGGAACGGGAAGGGTCGCCACCGTCGACGGAGCAGCCCCGGACGCGGCCTCCCGTCGCTGCCTGGAGCGGCTGACCGCAGCGGCGGTGATCTGCAACGAGGCCAGCCTCAGTGAAAAGGGGGGCGACTGGCTGCATCATGGAGATGCCGTCGACGTGGCCCTGCTGGCGCTCGGCTACAAGATGGGCCTTCCGCCCGCCGACCTGGCCGCCCGCATCGAGACTGTCGGCGAAATCCCCTTCGAGTCCGAGCGCCGCTACGCCGCCCGCTTCTACCGTCGGCAGGGCACGATCGAAGTCGCCGTCAAGGGCGCGGTCGAGGCGCTGCTGCCCTTCTGCACGGCCATGCAGACCCGCGACGGAGAAATCCCCCTGGCAGCGGAGGTGATCGAGGGCGAGGCCCTGGCCCTGGCCGAGGGCGGCTACCGCGTCATCGCCGCCGCCTGCGGCCGTCTTGCGGCCGACGCCCTGCCGGCGGAACCGAACGAAGAATCGCTGCCGGCAATGACCTTCCTCGGCCTGGTCGGCCTCATCGACCCCCTGCGTCCCGAAGCGCGGGAGGCGGTCGGTCGTTGCCGCCAGGCCGGAGTCAAGGTGGTCATGATCACCGGCGACCATCCAGCCACCGCCCTCTCCATCGCCCGCGAGGTCGGCATCGCCAGAGGCAAGGAGGACCTCGTCACCGGCAGCGAACTGGCCGCGATCGGCTCGGCCGACGTTCCCCAGTTCCTGGATACGGTCAGGGGCGCCACCGTCTTCAGCCGGGTGGCGCCGCTGCAGAAGCTTCACATCGTCGAGGCCCTCATCCGCCTCGGACATTTCGTGGCGGTCACCGGTGACGGGGTCAACGACGCCCCGGCCTTGCGCCGGGCGAACATCGGTGTCGCCATGGGTTCGGGGACCGACGTGGCCAAGGATACCGCCGAGCTCCTGGTTACCGACGACAACTTTGCCTCGATCCAGGCCGGAATCGAGGAGGGCCGCTTCGCCTACGACAACGTGCGCAAGGTGGTCTACCTGCTCATCTCCACCGGGGCCGCCGAAATCGTCCTGTTCACCCTGGCGCTGCTCTGCAATCTTCCCATTCCCCTGCTCGCGGTCCAGCTGCTGTGGCTCAACCTGGTGACCAACGGCATCCAGGACGTGGCCCTGGCCTTCGAGGGGGGCGAGCCGGGGGCCATGGACAAGCCGCCGCGACGGCCCGAAGAGGGGGTCTTCGACCGGCTGATGGTGCGGCAGACGGTGGTCTCCGGGCTGACCATGGGACTGCTCGCCTTTTTCGTCTGGAACTGGCTGCTGGGCCGGGGATGGGAGATCGGAGCGGCCCGCAATCTCGTCCTGCTGCTCATGGTGCTCTTTGAAAACGTCCACGTCTTCAACTGCCGCTCCGAGAGAACCAGCGCCTTTGCCGTCCCCATCCGCCGCAACCGGCTGCTCGTCCTGGGGGTCCTGGCCGCCCAGGGCATCCACATCCTGGCCCTGTACCATCCCCTGATGCGGCGGGTGCTCGATATCGCCCCCGTCTCCGCCATCGAGTGGGCCTGCCTCATCCTGGTCGCTTCGTCCCTGCTGGCGGTGATGGAGATCTTCAAGAGGCTCGGGAAAAGGCCCGCGGCGGCCCGAAGAGGGGCACAAAGCTGAAAAAAGGAGTAAAAGGGGCGACATCGGGCGGCGAGGCACTTTATAATAGAGCGAAACAACCCTGACGGAGGACACCGTTCACCCCATGAAACTGGAAAAACGAAGCGAAATTCTCCACGTCATCGACACCCTTGCCGGCCGCTACCTCAAGGGCAAGATAAAGGCCGTCAAGCTGGCGGTCACCACCCTGCTCTCGGGGGGGCACCTGCTGCTGGAGGACATCCCCGGGCTGGGCAAGACCACCCTCGCCCTGGCCCTGGCCAACGCCCTCGGCCTGACCTTCGGCCGCATCCAGTGCACCAGCGACCTGCTGCCTTCGGACATCACCGGCCTGTCGATCTTCGACCGGGACGAGAACCGATTCCGCTTCGTCGAAGGACCGATTTTCAACAACATCGTCCTGGTCGACGAGATCAACCGCGCCATGCCCAAGACCCAGAGCGCCCTGCTCGAGGCGATGGAGGAGCGGCGGGTGACCGTCGAGGGGGTGACCTACCCCCTGCCGACCCCCTTCCTGGTCATCGCCACCCAGAACCCGGTCGAACAGGTCGGCACCTATCCCCTGCCCGAATCGCAGCTCGACCGCTTCCTGGTCACCACCGGGGTGGGCTACCCCCCGGCCGAGATGGAGAAGTCGATCATCCGCGGCGGCAGTATCCGCGACGAAATCAAGAACATCGAGTCCCTGGTCAGCCTGGAGGACATCCTCGCCGCCCGCCGCTCGGCCAAGGAGGCGGTCTACCTCTCGGAGAAGGTCGTCGACTACATCTTCGCCCTCGTCTCGGCCAGCCGCGAGAACCGCTTCGTGCTGTCGGGCATCTCCACCCGCGGCGGGATCGGCCTAGCCGAGGCAGCCAGGGCGGTGGCCTACCTCGAGGGCCGGGAGTACGTCATCCCCGAGGACGTCAAGATCGTCGCCGTACCGGTCGGGGCCCACCGGTTGATCCTGCGGCCCGAAAACGAGGCCCTCAGCAAGGAGGAGGTGCTGCAATCGATCGTCAAAAGCGTCCCGGTGCCTCTGGCCTGAAACTGACCCGGGCCGGCGGCCTCTATATCGCCATGACCCTGCTGCTGGGGTTCGGCGCGGTCAACACCGGCAACAACCTTCTCTACCTGCTGGTCTCGGCCCTGCTCGGGTTCATGGCCGTTTCGGGCGTGCTCGGCAAGGGAAACATCGACAAGCTTCACCTGCGGGTCGAGTTTCCCGACGAGGTTTTCGACGGCATCGAGACCCTGGTCCGGCTCCGCCTGGAGAATCGCAAGCGGTGGCTACCGACCTTCCTGGTCACCGTAACCCTGCTCGATCAGAGCGTGACCGTCCCGATCATCGGCCCCCGCCAAGCGGCGCTCGAAAGCCTCCCCTTCACCCTGGACGGCCGGGGTCGCCACGGCATCGACGCGGCCCGGCTCTGCTCCATCTTTCCCATCAATTTCTTCGTCCGCTGCCGCTCGCTTCCCCTCGGGGCGAAGGTGGTCGTCTTTCCGGCACCGCGCCCCGGTTACGGCGACAGCCGGCCGGAGCCGGAGGGCGAGGGAGGCGGCAGGCCGAGCCCGCTCAAGGGCTACGAGGGCGAGCTGAGCCGGATCAGCGACTATCGCGGCGGCGAACCGCTCAAGCTGATCCACTGGAAACTCTCGGCCCGGCACGACCGCCTCAAGGTCAAGGAGCTCTCGGCCACCACCCGGGAACCGGTCATCATCGATCCGGAGCGGCTCCCGGGAAAGGACCTGGAGGAGCGCCTGCGCCATGCCGCCTTCGTGGCGACCCGCTGCTTCCGGCAGGGCCGGCCGGTGGGGCTGCGGCTGGGCCGGGCTGTGATCGCGCCGGCCGCCGGAAGGCAGCACAAAATCAAACTGCTCAACGCGCTGGGGCTCTATGGTCAGGATTGAAACGCTGCTGGGCATCTGCATCTACATCTCCTGCCTGCTCGGGGTGGCTCCCCTCTATCCCTACCTGGAGCTTCCCGCCCGGCTGCTTTTCCCCGCGGCATTGCTTACCGGGGCGATCCTCGACCGGCGCCGGGACCGCCACCTGTCTCCCCCTATCGCCACCGTCCTGTCGCTGGCCGTATTCGCCCTCTACGGGTTCCGGATCTCCCTGAGCTCCCCGGTCGAACCCGTCGTCAACATCCTCGCCCTGCTGCTGGCCATCCGCCTGCTGACGGAGAAGACCGGCCGCAATTATCTGCAGATCTTCGTCCTGGCCGTCTTCGCCCTGGCGAGCTCGACGCTCCTTTCGATTTCCGCCTCCTTTTTCGTCTTCCTGACCCTGCAGGTCGTCTTCGTCACCGTCGGCCTGGTCCTCCTCTCCTTCGTCTCGGTCGACCAAAGCCTGGCCCTGCCGCGCCGCGGGTTGAAGGCGCTGCTCGGCACCGCCATGATCCTTCCCGCCGTCTCGCTGGTGCTGATGCTCGTCTTCTTCGTCGTCCTGCCCCGCACCCGCCATCCGCTCTGGAATTTTCTCAATCCGGCACCGACGGCCCGGGCCGGCTTCACCGACCGGGTCGCCCCCGGCTCGGTGGCCGGCGTCGTCGCCGTAAAACAGACCGTCTATCGCGTCGAATCCCCGGAGATCGACCGCAACGAACTGTACTGGCGGGGGGTGGTCCTCAACGACCTCGAGGGCAGCACCTGGACCCGCGGCCACCCTCCCGACGGGGAGAGAGCCCGGCTGCTCGGGGGCCGACCGGTGCGCCTGACCTTCTACCCCAAGAGTAGGCGCGGAGGCTACCTGCTGACCCTCGATATCCCCCGCGACCTGGAGGGAATCCGGGCCCGGCAGAGCGAGGACCGGGTTTTCAAAACGCGCAGCCAGATCGACTCGCGGGACAGCTACGTCGTCTCGTCGGCGCTGGGGGGAACGCTCAGGACGGTATCGGACTTCAACCGGGAGCTTTACCTCGAGGTTCCGGGAACGGTCTCGCAGCGGGTGCGCGCCGTTGCCGAAAAAATGCGCAGAGAGGCCGGCCCCGCCGCCGAAAAAATCGACCGGCTCGAGGCGTTCTTCCTCGCCCGGAAGCTGACCTACGCCACCACCGACCTGCCCGCATCGGACGATCCGGTCGATGAATTCCTGTTCGAGAAAAAGAAGGGATATTGCGAGTTCTTCGCCTCGAGCTTCGCTCTGCTGCTGCGGCTCGCCGGAGTGCCGGCACGGCTGGTGGGGGGGTATTACGGCGGGGAATACAACGCCCTGGGAGGCTACTACCTGATCAGCGAGGACACCGCCCACGTCTGGGTCGAGGCCCTGCTCGAAGACGGGCGCTGGGTGCGCATCGATCCCAGTCGGCTGGCCAGCAACGCCGATGCTGCCCTGATCTCCGAGCGGGCGCCCCGGCTCAATGCGGCCCGGCGGATCCTCGATGCGGTCAACTATTTCTGGGACCGGGCGGTCATCAACTACGACCTGGGCCGGCAGATGGAGTTTTTCCGGGCGAGGGGAAGCGAACTGGGCCGGTTGAAGACCCGCCTGAGCCTGCGCCGGGCCCTGGCGTTTCTCCTGCTCGCCGGCGCCGTCATCGGAGGTCTCTTCTTTTTGGCCGGCCGACACCGTCGCAGCAGCGAGGCCCGGCTCGTCGGGCGCTTCCTTCGCCTGGTGCGGAAGAAGTACCGGCCGCCGGCCCTGCCCCCCGAGATCGGGCTCGAGGAACTGGCCGGAGAGCTGGACGACCCCGACTGCAGGGAATTCGCGCGGATTTACGGCCGCGCCCTCTACCGGGACCGGCGCCTGAGCGAGGAGGAGATTAAACGACTCAAGGAGTTGCTCGGCCGCCTGAAGACAAACCGACAGGAGCGGCCGGCAGGCCCCGGAGATTGATCAATCCCGGGGCCGCCCGCGCCCGCCCCGGCCCCGACCCCGACGGCGACGGCGGGGGGACTTGCGGGTCGGGTCGGCCTGCGGCGGCTGCTCGCGCCGCCGGGCGGCTTCGTCGATCGCCTCCTGCCACAACAGGGCCAGGTCGGCGGCCTCGCCACTGGCAGCGGCCCACAGACGGAAGAATTCCAGGGACTGGGGCGTCATGGGATGATTCAGGAACCGCCGCTCGCCTCTTTTCCCCCGTCCCCGCTGGAGGCGGAAAAAACCGACCAGCAGCTCCCGGGCCATGTGGCGGATGCGGTGGGCGACATGAAAATAGCCGCAGTGGGGGGCCAGCACGAGTCCGGCCAGGCGCACCGCTTCGGAAACCGGCAGATCGCCCGCGGCGGCGCAGGTGCGGCGAAAGCGCGAAAGATAGAGGGCGGCCAGGGCGAAATGCTCTTCGATGGGGTGGCCGCCGGCGGTTCGCTCATCGACTTGCGACAGCAGAGAGAAGGTCTCTTCGTCGCCCTCGAAACCGGCCAGCAGGTGCGGCAGCAGCCCCATGGAGCCGGCCTTGCCGAGGACCGTCCCGCCCACCTTGTGGCGGAAGAGCTCCATGACCTCCTCGCGGATGCGGGCCGGAGCCGCCTCGGCGATGAGGGGAGCCCGGGCGTAGATCGCCTCGCGCACCGCCTCGTCCAGGGAAAAACCGAGGCGGGCGCTGAACTCCAGGGCCCGCAGCATGCGGACCGGGTCTTCGGTGAAGCGCACCAGGGGATCGCCGATGGCGCGGATGCGCCGCGCCTCGAGGTCCTCCAGACCGCCGACATAGTCGATGATGGAGAAGGTGCCGATATCGTAGAAAAGGGCGTTGATGGTGAAGTCGCGGCGAAAGGCGTCCTCGCGGGGGGTACCGAAGACGTTTTCGACGAAGGCGAAATGATCGGCCGGTTCCTCGGGCAGCTCCTCCTTCTCCGGCTGACGCCGAAAGGTCGCCACCTCGACCACCTTGTCGCGGCCGAAGCGGATGTGGGCCAGCCGGAAGCGCCGTCCCACCAGGAAGCCGTTGCGGAAGAGCTTCCTGACCTGCTCCGGGGTGGCATCGGTGCCGACATCGAAGTCCTTGGGCTGCCGCTCCAGCAGCAGATCGCGAACGCTGCCCCCGACCAGGTAGGCCTTGTAGCCGCTTCGGTGCAGACGGTAGAGAACCTTGAGCGTCGGCTCATCGATCCGACTGCGGGAGAGATCGTGCTCGGCGCGGGGAAGGATGGCGGCCGGTTCCTGATCGGGGCTGCTCTCGGTATCTGGTTTCGTCATGGAAAGTTGATTCCGTCCGGAGAAATGAGGCGCAAGGCGAGGTTCGCGGGTCGCCGTCAATCTAGCAAATATGACTGGCAAAGAAAAGAAGGAATGCGGCAGAGGACCGCTTCCTGTTGAATTTTGCCGGGAAAATCGTTAGAGTACCTCTCGCTTCGACGCACCGATCCGTTTTGGGGTCGAAAAAGGATCCTCACTTCATGGTACGACTGTCCTGGAAAGTCTACACCGCCCTCATCCTGGTGGGCCTCACCGCCCTGCTCGCCGCGGGCCATGTTCTGCTCTTCGAGGATGCCCCCACCCTCTTCTTCTATCTCGCCCTCGACATCGTCTTCGTTCCGGTGCAGGTCCTGCTGGTGACCCTGATCATCGAGCGGCTGCTCAACGAACGGGAAAAACAGGCGATGATGAAGAAACTCAACATGGTAATCGGCGCCTTCATGAGCGAGGTCGGGGCCGAACTCCTGCGCCGGGTCGATGCCTTCTGCGGCGAGGCGCCGGATCTGGCCCGCAGCCTGGCGGTGAAGGAGTCGTGGAGAAACGGCGACTACAAGGCGGCGGCGCGCTTCGCCGAGCAGTACCAGGCCAACCTGTCCGCCGACGCCGGACAACTGCGGGATCTGCGCGACTTCCTGCTGGCCAAGCGCCCCTTCGTACTGTCCCTGCTGCAAAACCCCAACCTGCTGGAACACGACCTGTTCACCGACCTGTTGTGGGCCATCTGCCACCTGACCGAAGAGCTGGAGGTCAGGGCCGATTTCCGGAACCTTCCGGAGTCGGACATCCAACACCTGCACGGAGACATCCGCCGGGCCAACGGCATCCTGATCCGCGAATGGCTCCGCTACATCCAGCACCTGCAGGAGGACTACCCCTACATCTTCTCGCTGGCGGTACGCACCAATCCCTTCAACCCCGAAGCCTCGCCGGTGGTCACCGCCTGAGGGCGGCAAGCTGTAAGCTGTAAGCTGTAAGCTGTAAGCTGTAAGCTGTAAGCTGTAAGCCGTGAGCCGTGAGCCGTGAGCCGTGAGCCGTGAGCCGTGAGCTAGGAACTCTAACATTGAACCTCGAACATTGAACATTGAACATTGAACTTAGAACCCGCCTTTAACCTGCTCGTGATCCTCGGCCCCACCGCCTCCGGCAAGACCCGCCTCGGGGTCGAGGCGGCCCGGGCGCTGGGGGGCGAGATCATCTCCGCCGACTCCCGACAGGTCTACCGGGGCATGGATATCGGCACCGGCAAGGACCTGGCCGAATACGGCGACGTTCCCCATCACCTCATCGACATCGTCGATCCGGGCCACGAATTCAGCGTCTTCGAGTTTCAGCGCCGATTCTTCGACGCCTTCGCCGACATCCGCGCACGGGGCGGGCTGCCGTTGCTGGTCGGCGGCACCGGTCTCTACCTCGATGCCGTCCTCAAGGGGTATCGCCTGGTCGAGGTGCCGGAAAATCCGGCCCGGCGGGCGGAACTGGCGAAGCTCGGCCCGGATGAGCTGGCCGAGCGGCTGAAGACCATCCGGCCCGACCTGCACAACACCACCGATCTCCTCGACCCCGAGCGGCTGGTGCGGGCCATCGAGATCGCCGAAGGCGAGGCCGCCGCGGCCGCCGACCTTCCGCCCCTTCCCGAGCTGAACCCGATCGTCTTCGGCATCCGCTGGGAGCGCGGCGAGCTGCGCCGGCGCATCACCGGCCGGCTGCGCGAGCGCCTGCAGAACGGCATGATCGAGGAGGTCGCCCGCCTGCACGAAGAGGGCGTGCCCTGGGAGACCCTCGATTTCTACGGCCTGGAGTACCGTTTCGTCGCTAGGCACCTGCGCGGAGAGCTGAACAAAAACGACATGTTCCAGAAACTCAACAGCGCCATCCACCAGTTCGCCAAGCGCCAGGAGACATGGTTCCGACGCATGGAGCGCCACGGGACGGAGATCATCTGGCTGGAGGGGGCGGGAGAGCCGCTAAGGGAAATACTGGCAACAACAAAGCACGAGGCGCAATAATATAAAAACAAAAAACTCTGTTTGAGGGGGGGGGGCAGATTGAAGTTTCGCATTTATATTGACGAGGTCGGAAATCCGGACCTGGAAAGTTCAGGGAATCCGAACCATCGCTTCCTGAGCCTTACAGGCGTAATCATGGGACTCGGCCATGTTCAGGACATCGTCTCCCCTCAATTGGAGGCTTTGAAAAGAGAGTTTTTCCGTTCCCATCCGGACGAGCCGGTCATCCTGCACCGCAAAGAACTCGTGAACAAGAAACCTCCTTTCGGTGTTCTCAGAGACCCTGAGGTGAAGAGGCGCTTCGATGAGTACCTTCTCCGGTTACTTGTCGATTGGCAGTACAGCGTCATCTCGGTCTGTATCGACAAGAAAAACCACAAGGACACCTACCAGGTATGGCGATACGAGCCCTACCACTACTGCCTTGCCGTTTTGCTGGAGCGGTATTTCTTCTTCCTGAATGAGAGGGGATGCAAAGGGGACGTGATGGCGGAATCACGGGGAGGCAAGGAAGACATGCGCCTCAAAAATTCATTCTCCGGACTTTGGGAAGAAGGGACGGAGTACATTCCGGCGGAGAAGTTTCATGACGTCCTGACCAGCAAGCAGCTCAAAGTCAAGCCAAAGACCAACAACGTGGCAGGCTTGCAATTGGCAGACCTACTGGCCCATCCGAGCCGCAATGAGATGCTTGCTGAAAAAGGCTTTCTTGAGAAGGGGTTGAGACCGTTCGGGCGGGAGATCGTGGCGATCCTGCAGAACAAGTACTACCAGCGGGGTGGAAGAATCTACGGAAAGAAATTTATCTGAACAATAAAAAAGGCCCTTACGGGCCCCGATGGCTTGCGCCATCCACCTCCAGTATTCTGGATTGATTAAACTTTAAGCTCAATACTTGCGATTTGTCAACTTATTTCCCGCCTTTTTCCTTTCCCTGTTTACGGAAATGGAAAAAGGCGGAAACAGGGAATCTCCGGCGTCAGAATCGTCTCAATGCTCTCTCCTTCTATCCAGAAATACCTGCGCACCCGCGCCGTCTCCGGTCCCTGGCGGATGGAAGGCGATACGGAAGGACCGTTTCTGGGAGCGGTGGTGATTCCCTCGTTCGCCGAGGGCGACTCGCTCCTGGCCACCCTGGCGAGCCTCGCCGAGGGTCCGCCCGATCTGCTCGAACGCTTTCTGGTGCTGGTGGTGGTCAATCACCGCCGGGATGCCGGCCTGGAGGAGAAAGCCTCCAACCTGCGCACCCTGGAGCGATTGAAGGCCGGAAGGGCAACCTTTCCCCGGTTGCGGCTCGCCTGGGTCGACGCCGCCTCACCTGGGCGGGAGTTGCCGCTCAAAGACGGCGGGGTGGGACTGGCCCGCAAGATCGGCTTCGATCTGGCTCTCAGCCATCTCGACTTTCCGGGCGACTTCTCTCCCGTGCTGGTCGGACTCGATGCCGACACCCTGGTGCGACCTACCTACCTCGAAGCGACCGTCCGACATTTCGAGACCGCCTCGGAGGGCGCGGCGGTCCTGCCCTTCTGGCATCAGGAAGGTCGTTCTCCCCTGGAGCAACAGGCCATCGAGCACTACGAACTCTTCCTGCGACATTACGTCCTCGGACTCTCCCTGGCCGGATCTCCCTACGCCTTCCACACCGTCGGCAGCGCGATGGCCTGCCGGGCAGAGGCTTATGTACGCGCCGGCGGCATGAACCGGCGCCAGGCCGGGGAGGATTTCTACTTTCTCCAGCAGGCGGCCAAGACCTGCGGGGTCGGCCGCCTGCTGGGAACAATGGTTTATCCCTCGGCCCGCCCTTCACGACGCACTCCCTTCGGCACCGGCCGGTCCGTATCGCGCTGGCTCGCCGGGGAAAAAGAGGCGATCCGCTTCTACCGGGCGGAGTCCTTCGGTCTTCTCGGCGCCTGGCTGCACCTGGCAAAATCGCAATGGCACTCCAGCGCCGACCGGGTGCTGGCTTCGGCACGGGACCTCTCCGCCCACCTGGGTGATTTTCTGGAGACGATCGACTTCGCCGACCGCTGGGCAGGACTGCAGCGCAACCATCGCCGGCAGGAATCGTTCCTGGCAGCCTTCCACACCTGGTTCGACGGGCTGCGCACCATCAGGTTCATCCACCGTCTCGGCGCCGGGCCGTGGCCGCCGGGACCGGCCGACCAGGCCCTGCCGGAGCTTCTGCTTCGGGCCGGGCTCGATGCGGCGAAGGATGTCGGCAGCCAGCTCGCGCTGCTGCGACGGCACCAGGTAGGCCCGGATTTTGCTATCGACACCTCTAACCCTTTGGAAACGAGTTCCTTTTATGCTACGATGCCTTGAGCCTGAATCAGTGAGTGCATCACCGGCGGATAGCGCAACTCATTGACCTGCCTGAGCTTCCCCAAAATCACCGCTGAACCTATGGGTGCAGCCAGGATTTCGGTAAATCTCATTCAGGCCAAGCAGTTACACTCTCCATCCGGCATGAACCCACTGAACCAGGCTGAGGACAGGTAGCCTTCCGTCATTTGCCCTAAGTACAGATGGGGAGAAACCCGATGAATGAAGCGATTTCGGAAAAAAGCACAGCCTCTTCCGGCGACCAGAGAAAAAGCCTGCGTTCGCCGTTGCTGGTTCTAAAAGTCAAAGTCGATAGTGGACGGAAATCCTTCTTCGGCTATGCCAAGAACATCAGCAAGAGCGGCATGTTCATCGCTACCACCAACCCCCGGGATGCGGGCAGTCGTTTCCAGGTGGAAATCCCTCTGCCGACCCCCCTGAACCGAACCGTCGACTGTACCTGCGAGGTGGTCTGGAATCGGCAGTTCAGTCGCAAGTCCGAACAGGAGCCGGGCATGGGACTGAGATTCTGCGACCTCGAAGAGACGATTGCCAGGGACATCGACACCTGGGTAAGGCAACAGGCCAAAAAAAAGACGGCCGCCCGAAAAGTTCCTCCCGGCGAACACCGTTGAAAACCCTTGCCCCTGCTTATCACCCCCGGCATATCCTGCAACGAATTCCTGGATTTTCCCGATTCTGACAGGACCTCCTTGCCCCAAACGGGCTGTCAACGCCAGGCCGGCATCCGGAGATTGCTCGAGATGCCGCCCGCCCTTTCCGACTCCCGCATCAGACATTGCCAATCTCCCGCGGGCGGTATATCCTTCTTGACGCCCGGTCTGAAAAAACAACCAGCCTGCAAAGGAGAATCGATCCGTTGAAAACCTCAACCAGCATCCTGCTCTTACTGGTGGTGGTCGCCCTTGTCGGCGGCGGCATCCTCTACTTTCGCGACACCACCGGTCCGGAGATTGGCCTGAATCCGTCCGCCGGTGCCGTTTCGGCCAGTCGCCCCCTGACGCTGACCCTGGAGGACGAGGGGTCCGGCCTGAAAAACCTCAAGGTCACCGTGCATCAGAAGGACAGTTCGTTTGAACTGCTGAGTCGGGACTTCTCCCAGGGCACCAAAACTCAGAGCGCCACCCTGGAACTGGCGGACACCGACCTCGGCGAAGGGCCCTTCGAACTTCGTGTCCAAACGGCCGACCGCTCCATCTACCATTTCGGGGCCGGCAACACGGCCGAAGAAACCTACGCCCTCGAATACGACAGCCGGCCACCGGTTATCTCGGTACTGAGCAACGCCCACAACCTCAACCAGGGGGGGGCGGGCCTGATCGTCTACACCATCTCAGAGGATGTGGAAAAATCCGGCGTCGAGGTCGGTGAACGCTTCTTCCCCGCCCACCTCCAGAAGGACCACACCTGGGCCTGTCTTTTTTCCCAGCCCTATGACGTTGCCCGGGAAGATTTCGCGCCCCGGGTGGTTGCCGTCGACCGGGCCGGCAACGAACGGCGCTCCGGCTTCTACTTTCACAGCAACGCCCGCCAGTTCCCGCAGGCCAACATCAATATCAGCGAACGCTTTCTGCAGGCCAAAATGCCCCAGTTCGAAAACCTTTTTCCCAAAGCCGGAAGCCTTCTCGACATCTTTCTCAAGGTCAACGGGGAGCTGCGCATCCGCAATCGCGCCACCCTCGCCGACGTTGCCGCCGACACGGCCGAGCAACCCCTCTGGCGGGGCGCCTTCATGCGCCAGCCCGGAGCGGCCAACCGCGAGCCTTTCGGCGCCGCCCGGACCTATTTTTATGACGGACGCAAGATCGACCGGCAACGCCACCTCGGCATCGATCTCGCCTCGGTGGCCCAGGCACCGGTACCTGTCGCCAACCGCGGGCAGGTTGCCTCCGCCGGTTTTCTCGGCATCTACGGCAATTGCGTGATCGTCGACCACGGCCTGGGGCTGCAGACCATCTACGCCCACCTCTCGGCCATCGATGTCGAGAAGGGCCAGGAGGTCGAAAAAGGCGACATCCTCGGCCACACCGGTGCCACCGGCCTGGCCGGCGGCGACCACCTGCATTTCGGGGTCATCGTCGCGGGGGTGCCGGTCAATCCGGTGGAGTGGTGGGACCCGACCTGGCTGAAGAACAACATCGACAGCAAGCTGGAGCTCATCCCCGGCAGTTGAGCGCCCACTCCTCGGCGCCGGGAGAATCCGACCCGCCAAGCCGGCGGCCGCCCCATAGGCGGCCGCCGTTTTTTTTGGTTCATCGGAGAAGGTTCAGGTAAAAAAGGGAAAAATGTTTGTGTAGGAGCGATTCGTGAATCGCCCGATTGTGCCGCCCCGAAACCTCCACCCGGCGGAGGACTGCGGCGGGAACTTATCGTTGCCGCTCGTTTGACAAAGGGGAGGTTCTCGGTGATAATTTAATGACCTGAATACATTCATTTTTCCGTCAAAAAGCAGAGGAGGTACCAGAGATGCCGCAGGAATTCAACATGCAGGAAGCCCTCAAGCTGGCCATTCAGACCGAAAAAAACGTCATGGACTTTTACATGAGGGCCTCGGAGATCAGCAAAAATCCCAAGACGAAAAAAGTTTTCAACACCCTCTCGGGAGAAGAGCGCGAACATGCCGGCCACTTTTTCCATCTCTACAAGGGAGAGGATCTGGGCACTTTCGACGAGTTCATGGCCACTCCGCCGCATCCGGATTCCGCCATGCTGCATGAGCTGGAAAAGGCCCTCGATGAGAACGTCCACGAGCGCAAGGCGATGGAAATCGCCCTGCGGGAGGAAGAAGACCTGGAGAAGAACCTGCGCCTGACCGCCTCTCACATCGTCGACCCCGGGGTCCGCTCCGTCTTCGAGCGCATGGCGAAGGAAACCCGCGACCATTACGAGATCATCGAATCGGAATACGCCCACCACATGGCGATGGTCCATGAGACCGACATCGACATCTATGTCAGGGAGTAACCCGATGAAAGGATACGCCCTCGCCGTCTTGCTGGCCCTGACGTTTCTGCCCGCCACCGTCGCGGCGGTCGAGGACCTCGGCGCCCACCGTTTCCGGGGCATGGACGAATTCCAGCGGATCATCGACACCAAGTGCACCGTCTGCCATACCCGCGAGCGGGTCGACATCGCCATCCGCAACCGGCGCGATCTGGCCGAAATCGAGCGTCTCATGCTGAAGAAAGGAGCGATCCTCAGCAGCCGGGACAAGAAGGTTCTCGGCACCTTCTGGGGCGATCCGATCAAGAGGCCGGCCAGGGACCTGATCGAGGAACAGAGTAAGGCCTATCGCGAATACCGACAGATCATCGAAAAGCGCTGCACCCTCTGCCACACCCGGGACCGCATAGACGACGCCATCCGCCGGCAGCTGCCCCTCGAGACCGTCGAGGAGGTTCTGCTCCGCAGGGGCGTGGTCCTGACCGAGAGGGAACGAAGCGTGCTCGGAACCTTCTGGGGCACGCCGCTGAAAAAATAACGGGAGCAGGCACACCACCCGAGAGCCGGCCGGCCAAAAACCGGTCGGCTTTTTTGTTTAAAATCTCGCAGTAGTGTCCGGCTAGGTTGATGCACCAGGCCAAAATCGCCCCTCATCCGCCCCTTCGGGGCACCTTCTCCCTGATGGAGAAGGGAAGATGCTTCCCCTCTCCCATGGGGAGAGGGTGGCCGCAGGCCGGGTGAGGGGAAAAGCCAGGGTTGAGAATACTGCAATCTCCTAACCGGACAACGCTGACAATCTCGTAACTATTCAGGCTATTATCCTTACTCGAGTTGGCGGCGATCGAACCGCAAAATGTTGCTGGAATAAAATCAAAAAGGCGTATTGGGTCGCGTATGGACGCAGATAAATGCGGATTGGAACCTCAATCCAAACCCGACCAGAATCTTTTGGTGGCATTAGATTTCATCGGGGTTCAATCCGCGTGCATCTGCGGATAAAAAATTTTTGGTTTTGGACTCACCCTGCAAGATGCTAATATGACTTGATATTTCAACCTAAACAAGGAGGGGGACATGTATCGAATCAAGGACTGGCCCGAGGCCGAACGCCCGCGGGAAAAACTGCTGCAAAAGGGGGCCGGGAACCTCAGCGATGCCGAACTGCTGGCGCTGGTGCTGCGCACCGGCGATGCCGCCAGCCGCTCCAGCGCCCTGGACCAGGCGCGGCTGCTGTTGAGCCGCTTCGAATCGTTGCGACAGCTGGGCCAGGCCTCGGTCGCCGAGCTGTGCCATATCCGGGGGATCGGTCCGGCCAAGGCCGCCGAAGTGTTGGCGGTCTTCGAGATCGCCCGCCGGTTCGGCCGCACCGAACTTCGCCAGGGAAGTCGCTATACCTGCTCGGAAGATGTCTTCCGCCATTACCGGGAGCAACTGCGGGATCATAAAAGGGAGGTCTTCCTGGCCCTGCTCCTGGACAGCAAGAACCGATTGATCCGCGAGGTGCGGATATCGGAGGGCAGCCTCAATGCCAGCATCGTCCACCCCCGCGAAGTCTTCGCGCCGGTGGTCCGGGAGTCGGCGGCCGCGGTCCTCTTCGTCCACAACCACCCCTCGGGGGACCCCACTCCCAGCCGGGAGGACGTGGAGATCACCACTCGCCTGCGGGAGGCGGGCGACCTCATGGGGGTCCGGGTGCTCGACCACATCATCGTCGGCAGCGGCACCTACGTGAGCTTCGTCGACCGCGGGCTGATGGGGTGATGGCACGGGACAAAAGCCCTTCCCGATTCGGCACCGCAAACGCCCGAAGGCGGCAACCGCCGCCCCCCTCCTGTCCTTTTTGTCCCTCCATGGCCCAGGCCAAAAACCCTTCTCCCTGAGGGAGAAGGGGGGCCGAGGACCGGATGAGGGGGACCCAACCGACAACGGATCTCCGCGCGGCCCCGGCTCCTTTTGCCCCTTTGCTTCCCTGCAGTTCCACACTACGACTCTTCCCCGGCCGCCTCAGACAACCTGCCCTCCCTCTCCCTGTCCTTTCCGTGATCGCGGGCGATGAGCATGTAGATCGAGGGGACGATGAAGAGGGTAAAGCTCGATCCGATAAAGAGACCGCCGACCAGCACCAGACCGATCGAGTTCCTGGCCGCGGCGCCGGCCCCCGTGACGAGGGTCAGGGGGAAGTGGCCGGCGATGGTGGCGACGGTGGTCATCAGGATCGGCCGAAGCCGGGTCATGGAGGCCTGGCGCACCGCATCGAGCTTGGACAGCCCCTGGATCTGCAGCTTGTTGGCGAACTCCACGATCAGGATGCCGTTTTTGGACACCAGCCCCACCAGCGTCACCAGACCCACCTGGGAGTAGATGTTGAGGGTCGTGGTCCAGCCTTTGGTCGGGAAGGGGATGTTCGGGTCGGGCATCTTCAGGAAGGTGAAGACCAGCGCCCCGAACAGCGCCAGGGGGACCGAGCCCGCCAGGATGACGAAGGGATCGCGGAAGCTGTCGAACTGGGCGGCCAGCACCAGGAAGATCATGATGATCGCCAGCATGAAGGCCGGCAGAAACTTGTGTCCCTCGACTCGCAACTGACGGGATTCGCCGGTGTAGTCGATGACATACCCCTTGGGAAGGATCTTCGCCGCTTCGTCCTCCAGCAGGCTCAGGGCCTCGTCCAGCGGCCGGACGGAGACGCCGCTGAGCTTCACGGCGTTCAACTGCTGAAAGCGGTTGAGGGAGCGGGGCACGACCGATTCGCCGATACTTGCGACGGTGCTCAGCTTGACCAGCCCGCCGCCCGGGCCTGTGACGTAGATGTCCTCCAGCTGTCCGGGGTTGAGGCGGTCGATCCGCTGAACCTGGGGGATGACCTTGTAGCTGCGTCCCGCGATATCGAAGCGGTTGACGAAATCCCCCCCCACCATCGCGCCGAGATCGCCGCCGACCTGCTCCAGGTCAAGGCCGAGCATGGCGACCTTGTCCCGGTCGATGCTGAATTCCGCTTCGGGCTGGTCGATCTTCACGTCGATCAGGGGCGGAAAGGCGAACATGCCGCTCTGGATGGCCTTCGCCTGAAGCTGTCTGGCGAATTCGAGGATCTGATCGGTTTCGGCCGTGGAAGCCAGAACGAACTCGACGGGGAAACTGCCCCCTCCCGGCAACGCCGGCGGGGTGACCGGCGAGATGCGGATGCCCGGAAGCTTCTGCAGTTTGCCCTGGACCTCGGGCAGGATCTGGAAAATGTTGCGCTCCCTCTCGTCCCACGGTTTGGTGACCATGCCACTGAAGCCGGAGTTGGGCATGGTGAGCTGAAAGGTGAAATCGGTCTCAGGGATGCTCTGGAAGACCTCGTTGACGGCGGCGGCGAAGTGGCTGTTCTGGTCGAGGGTCGAGTTGGCCGCCGCATCGAGGATGCCGAAAATAACTCCCCGATCCTCCGTGGGAGCCAGCTCCTTGGGGGACATCATGTACATCGGTACGGCCAGCAGCGACACCACGACCCAGACGGTGTAGACGGCGGGGCGGGACGCCAGGGTGGCATCGAGACGACGTCCGTAGGCGTTTTTCAGACGCTCGAAGCCGCGGGCTATGCGCCTGGCCAGGCCATGCTCCTCGATGCCCGGCTTGAGCAGCCGGGAGGACATGACCGGAGAGAGAGTCAGGGCCACGATCCCGGAGATGGTGACGGCGCCGGCCAGGGTAAAGGCGAACTCCCGGAAGAGCGAGCCGGTCAGCCCTCCCTGCAGGCCGATGGGAAGATAGACCGCCGCCAGGGTGACGGTCATGGCGATGATCGGCCCGACCAACTCCCGGGCTCCCGCCAGCGCCGCCTCCATGGGCGATTTGCCCTCGGCCAGATGGCGTTCCACGTTCTCCACCACGACGATGGCATCGTCCACGACGAGGCCGACCGAAAGGACGATGGCCAGGAGGGTGAGCAGGTTGACGGTGAACCCGAAGACCTGCATGAGGAAGACCCCTCCGATCAGTGAGACCGGGATGGCCACCACCGGAATCAGGACGGTGCGGAAGGAACCGAGGAAGAGAAAGATGACCACCACGACGATGAGCAGGGTATCGCCCAGGGTCTTCAGCACCTCATGAATGGCGTTGGAGATGTAGTTGGTGGCATCGTAGGCGATGCGGGCCTCAAGCCCCGTGGGAAGCTCGCGCTGGATGTTGGCCATCTCAGTCCGGACCCTCTGGATGACGTCGAGGGAGTTGGCGTTGGGCAGGGGCCAAATCCCCATGAACACCGCCGTCTGCCCGGAGAAATGGACCTCGGAATCGTAGTCCTCGGCGCCGAGGACCACGTCGCCGATATCGGAGAGGCGCACGATGGCGCCGTCCTGCTGGCGCACCGCCAGTTGGCGAAACTCTTCGACCGTGTTGAGGTTGGTGTCCGCGGTGAGGTTCACCTGGATGTAGGCGCCCTTGCTGCGCCCCGGGGCGGAGAGGAAGTTGTTGGCCGCCAGCGCCCGGCGGACCTGCGCCGGGCTGACGTCGAAGGCCGCCATCCTGACGGGGTCGAGCCAGATGCGCATGGCGAAGATCCGGGCGCCCAGAATGTCGGCCCGCTGCACCCCTTCGAGGGCCGAGAGGCGCGGCTGGACGACGCGCACCAGGTAGTCGGTGATTTCGTTCTGTTTGAGGATATCAGAGCTGAAGCTCAAATAGGCCGAAGCGAAACGGCTGTCGGCGGACTCGATGTTGATGACCGGCACCTCGGCCTCGGGGGGGAGGTCGCTGCGGACCTGGTCCACCTTGGAGCTGATCTCGGCCAGCGCCTTGGTGGAATCGTAGTTGAGACGCAGACGCACGTTGATGGTGGAAAGACCGAGGGTGCTCTGGGACTCCATGTAATCGATGCCGTCGGCGGCCGCGATGGCCCGCTCCAGGGGCGTGGTGATGAACCCCCTGACCAGCTTGGCGTTGGCCCCCACGTAGACGGTGGTGACGGTGACCGTCGCGTTTTCGCTGTGGGGATACTGCCGCACGTTGAGGGTCCGGATCGCCTGGACACCGGCGATGATGATGATCAGGTTGATCACCAGGGCCAGGACGGGCCTATGAATGAAAAGATCTGTGATTTTCATCCCTTACCTGTTCTCAGGTGTCGGTTCGCGGCTGAAGCTCGGGGCGAGGCTGTTGTCGACCATCACCGCCTGCCCGTTGCGCAGCTTGAAGACGCCGGTGCTCACGACGGTATCCCCTTCCTTCACGCCGCTGGTCACCGCCACGAAGTCCCCCTGTCGCCTGCCGAGACGCACGAACTGCTGGCGGACGATCCTGCCCCCCTTTTTCTCCTCGTCCCGCACCACCAGGAAAATCGAATCTCCGTAGGGTGCATAGAGGATGGCCGTGGCGGGAAGGACCAGGACCTCCTGCCGTGCCGGCAGACCGATGTCAACGGCGACGAACATCCCCGGGAGAAGCTTCTCGGAGGGGTTGCCCACGGTAGCCTGCAGCTTGACGTTGCGGGTATCGGCCTCCACCAGGGGATTGATGGCGGTGATGCTTCCCTCGACTGCCGTGTCGGGCAGCGCATCGCACCTGATTCGCACCGGCAGGCCGGCATGCAGGCGCGACAGCTGCTGCTGGGGGAGGGAGAAGTCGACATAGATCGGGTCGAGAGTCTGCAGGGTGACCACGGGATCCCCCTCCTGCAGCATCTGGCCCAGGTTCACCTGCCGGATGCCGAGACGGCCGGCAAAGGGAGCCCGGATCCGTTTTTTCTCGATGGCGGCCCGAACCGTGTCGACCTGGGCCCGGGCCTGATCAAGGGCCGCGACCGCGGCATCGTGGTCGGACCGGGAGATGATGTTGTCGGCCAGCATCTTCACTGCCCGGTCCCGTTCCTTGCGGGCCAGTTCGGCCTGGGCCCGCAGTCCCGGGAGCTGTGCCTCCTCGGAGGTGGTATCCTGACTCACCAGCAGGTCGCCACCGTTCACTCGGTCCCCCGGGGTGAAGGTGATCTTCATGACCTTGCCCGGCAGCTCGGCGGCCACGGTGACGCCCTGCACGGCGGTCAGCGACCCGACCGCCGTCAGGGCGGTCTCCCACGATTCGGCGCGGACCTCCGCGGTCGTCACCGTCTCGGGCGGGGGAACGGCCTTCTTCCCCTGCTCGATCATCGCCCTGATCTGCAGGGCCTTGATCGCCGCGAGGGCTCCGATGAGAACGATCAGGCCGAGGACCGCAAAGACGATCGGTTTCTTCTTCATGGGTTGCTGGCTCCCTTTTCGGTTCTCACGACCGGCAACCGCCTGGCGCCGTCTGAACTATCGGTTTCGAAGCTCTGCGAAATTTCCGGAAGGGCTTCCTCCTTCCTGTTCCACCAGCCTCCTCCCAGGGCCTGGAACAGGGCCGCGGTGTCCGAGAGGCGCGCGGCCCGGGCCCGCGCCAGGCCCAACACGGCCTGCTGGTGCTGACGCTGGGCATCCAGCAGAGCCGGATAGCTTGCACTGCCGACTGCATAGCGTTTCCGCGTCAACTCCAGGCTATCGCCGGCGTCTTTTTCGGCTTCGGACTGGGCCTTCAGGGTGCGGGCATCGGCTTCGAGCGCGCGCAGCACATCGGCAACGTTCCTGAAGGCCTGGAGTACGGTCTCGCGATACTGCGCCCCGGCCTGGTCGAACGCGGCAATGGCCGCCCGCCGTTTCGCCGTCAATTCCCCCCCTCTGAAGAGCGGCTGCAGAAGGTTCCCGCCGATGCTCCAAACGGTCGTTCCCGGGGAGAAGAGATCGCGCAGGACGGTGGACTCGGTGCCGTAGTCGCCGGAGATGGCGAGCTGAGGGAACAGGTTCGCCGTCGCCGCCCCGACCTGCTCGTTGGCCGCATGGAGGAGGGCTTCCGATGCCCGGATATCGGGACGCTGGCGCACCAGGGCAGAGGGCAGGCTCACGGGAAGATCGCCGGGGAGGTGGAAGTCCTCGAGCTCGAAGACCGGCAGCGCGGCGGCCTCCGCGGGCAGGGTGCCGACCAGGGTCGCCAGCAGGTGTCGGGTCTGGTCGAGTTCGCTCTCCAGGGGAGGCAGGGTGGTACGGGTCTGCGACAGTTGCGCCTTCTGCGCGAGCACGTCGGGCAGGGAGGCTCCCCCCAGCCGGTAGCTGCGTTCCATCAGCGCCAGCAGCTCCTCCTCGGCGGCGAGGATCTCCCCGGTCGCCCGAATCCTGGCGCGCAGGGAGGCCTCCTGGACCGCCGTGGTGACAAGGTTCGAGACAAGGGTCAGATGGGCCGCCTCCAGCAGGTAGCGCCGATACTCCGTCTGCGCCCGCAGCGCCTCCACCTCCCGGCGTGTCGCGCCGAACAGGTCGAGGCCATAGGAGACGCTCACCGAAGCGTTGTAGAGGGTGAGAAAGTTGCCGGGAGCATCCGGCTGGCCGAAGGTGGCTCCGGTGAACTTCCGGCGGCTGCCGGAAAAACTCCCGTCGATTCCGGGAAAGAGGGCGCCGAAGCGGGCCCGCCTGTCCTCCTCCGCCTGGCGCAGCGCCGCCTGCACCGCCGAGAGGGTCGGACTGTAGGCCAGGGCCCGGCGTATCACCCCGTCCAGGGACCCGGATCGAAAGAGCGTCCACCACTGGGCGGGAATGTCCCGCCCGTAGAGAAATACCTGCGACTCGCCGCCGGCCACGGGCGCGGATTCAGTTTCGGAGGGTGCGGGAGACGGCGTATAGACCTCGGTTTCCGGCGCCTCGGGCGGGCGGAAATCGGGGCCGGCCGCGCAGCCCGAAAGCAGCAGGAAGAAAGCCCCCGTCATCGCCGCACCTCTCATATAAAAAAGCACCTGCAACGGCCCCATTCTCAACACCCTTGTTCCGCCGGGAATATTCTATTTCGAATCCGCGGGTTATCGGAAAGCCCGGAAGATCGCTCCGACCCCAGGAAAAACTATATCGCAAAATCCGGACGAGCCCAGCGAGCAAACCGTCTCCGGGTTTTTGCGCCCAGGGCAGGGCAAGCCCCGCCCCTACGAAAAATCTGCACACCAAGACTTTTCATCGTCTTCGGGTGGGCCGATGGCCCATGTGGGACTGTTTCGAAAAATAGTGTTAACCACCAGAAATCATTACAGTAGTGTAGCCACTTCCACCTTGATTTGGTGGGCCATGCCCACCCTGGGAATTTCCGAAAGCTTTTGGACAACGGAGGGTTGCCGGGGGATGTCCATTTCCTGAAACCATTACCGGTTGCTTCCGTTACGGACAACATGGTATTTTGGAAAAGTACGAGCTGAACAGGCCGGGCACTAAGCCCCGGCTTCTTTTTTCTGAGCCAGATAAAAAAGACTTCCGCTCTTTTCCCATAGACATCGACCCATGTCCGATAAACCGACGCAACAAACCGAACTTCTCTCCCCCGCCGGCAGCCTCGAGGCCTTTTTCGCCGCGATGGAATCGGGGGCCGACGCCGTCTATTGCGGCCTGAAGGACTTCTCCGCCCGCGCCAAGGCGAAGAACATCGCCCTGCCCGACCTGGAACGCATGCTCGCCTTCGCCCATGGCCGGCAGCGCAAAATCTACGTCACCCTCAACACCCTGGTCAGGGAGTCGGAGTTGCCTCGCCTGGTCGACACCCTCGGCGCCCTGGAGGCGATGGCCGTCGACGGCGTCATTCTCCAGGACCTGGCAGTCTGGCGCCTGGCGCGGGAGCACTTTCCCGGCATTGAGCTGCACGCGTCGACCCAGATGACGGTCCACAACAGCGCCGGCGTGCGCATGCTGGAGCGGATGGGGTTCACCCGGGCGGTCCTCGCCCGCGAGCTCGGCCTCGAGGAGATCGCCGCCATCCGTCGCCAGAGCTCGATCGAGCTGGAACACTTCATCCACGGCGCCCTCTGCTTCTCCTTCTCCGGCCAGTGCTACTTCTCCTCCTGGCTCGGCGGCAAAAGCGGCAACCGTGGGCGCTGCGCCCAGCCCTGCCGACGCCGCTACCGCCATCGCCAGCAGCAGGGCTACTACTTCTCCACCAGCGACCTCTCCGCCATCGATCTGCTGCCGGAGCTCTCCGCCGCCGGGGTGGTCAGCTTCAAGATAGAAGGGCGGATGAAGAGCGCCGAGTACGTGGCCAACGTCGTCTCGGCCTACCGCCGCGTTCTCGACGCCCCGGCGGACAAGCAAACGGACGCGATCCGGGAGGCCAAGGATCTGCTCAAGCTCTCCTTCGGCCGGCCGCCCACCCGCGGCTTCCTTCCCGGCGGCATCCCGACCGATATCGCCATCCCCTCGATGAAGGGCGCGACCGGACGGCTGCTGGGTGAAGTCTCCCTGGTCCGTGACCGGGAGATCACCTTCAAGACCCGGGACCGGCTCCACGTCGGCGACCGGCTGCGCATCCAGCCGCAGAGCGATCAGGCCGGCACCGCCTTCACCGTCAAGAGCCTGCGCCAGGGCAAACGCCCGGTGAAAAAAGCGGCGGCCGGCACCCTGGTCACCGTACCGTCGCCCTTTCGCGACCTCTTCAAGCCCGGCGACGGCGTCTTCAAGGTCTCTTCCGAGCAGGCGTTCACCCTCAGCGAAGCGGCCTGCCGCCGCCGGCTGGAGCAGGGTGGCGGCGAGGCGGATGCGATCCATCTGGCCGTTTCCATGCCCGACAATGCCACTCTCGCCGTCGAGGGACGATGCGACGGTCTCACCCTGGAAAGAAGCTACCCGGTCGAAATCTTCCCCGCCCGCGAGCGGCCCCTGTCGGCCGAGACGCTTCAGGGCGTCTTTACCCGGACAGGCAGCGAACCCTTCGCCCTAGCCACCCTGAAGGCGGCCAAGCTGCCCCCGATCGTTATTCCTCCCAGTCGGCTGAAGGAGATCCGCCGCGATTTCTACCGCGCCCTCGGCACGGAACTCGCCCGGAAGCGCGAGGACGGCCGGGGGGAGCGGCGCCGACAGGCCCTCTCGTCCCTGCTTCCGGCCCGACCGCACCGACCCGCCGACAAGGCGGAGGTCACGGTGGCCGTCCGCGATCTGCGCGATGCTCACGTGCTGGCCGATCCGGCGGTGGACCGGCTGCAGATCCCCCTGACCCCGTCCAACGTGGCCGAATTGGGGCGGCTGGGCAAACGGCTTTCCGGACGGGAACAACAGGTCGTCTGGGACCTCCCCTTCATTCTCTTCGACGCCCAGTGGCCGGAGTTACACGAGGCGATCGTCGCGCTTCGCCGTCGGGGCTTCACCACCTTCCGCCTCAACAACCTGAGTCATTTCGAACTCTTCGACGATGCTGACGGCCTGCATCTGATTACCGGCTACCGCCTCTTCACCCTCAACAGCCAGGCCGCCCTGGCCTGGAAGTCGCTGGGCGCCTCCGAGACCACCCTCTACGTCGAGGACGACCGGGAAAACCTCGCCGACCTGCTTGGGAGGGAAACCGCAGCGGCCGCCGCCGTCACCCTCTACGCACGCATTCCCCTGATCACCTCGCGCATTCCCATTCGCGCCGTGCGCTCCAGCTCCCCCGTCCTTTCGGATCGAAACGAGCCGTACCGGGTGTTCAACCACGGCGGCCTGACGACCCTCGCATCGGAAACCGACTTTTCCCTGACGGAATACCAGGGTCAGCTGCGGGAGATGGGCTGCCGACGCTTCGTGGTGGACCTGTCCCATCTGGGCCCTTTTTCCGGCCCGGGCAAACGGGTCCTGGAGGCCCTGCGCAAGGGAGGAAAACTTCCCGGCACCTCGCCTTTCAACTACGAGATGGGCATGGAGTAGGAACGTGGCGTCAACCAGCCGCCTCTCCCCTGCCTCAGCAGCTCGTCCGGACCGGCAAGACCCCTCCCCCCCACCCCCCCCCCCCCCCCCCTTTCTTTTCCCCCAGCCAACCCAGGAGACCAACCCTTTCCCTCCCCCCCCCCCCTCGCCCCCCTCGCCCC
>Ga0102953_1000319_pt1 | contig 34385 bp, 33 predicted proteins | sample SalPon2A_C_D2_MG_FD_78509 | JGI IMG/M metagenome (GOLD analysis project Ga0102953, IMG submission 78509) | Soil microbial communities from South San Francisco under conditions of wetland restoration - Salt Pond MetaG R2A_C_D2_MG | ecosystem: Environmental > Terrestrial > Soil > Wetlands | place... | reverse complement strand
GCGAGCCGCGCCAGTTCCTGGTCGCTGAGCGACGGGACAGCTTTTTTGATCTGGACGGGATCAAGATGAGCAGCCTTGAGAGATTTCTGAGCCTGCTCGGATGAGAAAAACTTTTCCACCTTGGCTATATTCTGTTGCCGTGTGTGGGCAACGGAGGCGGTCGCTTGCTGAAGTTCCGCGGGAGAAACAACGTGGTTCCGGGTGGCTGCCGCCAGAGGAGACTGAAACGCAAAAGTCAGGGCACCAACCAGGGAAGAGATGAGAATCCGATAAGTCGTAGATCGCAAAGTGATTCCTCCTTGTCGAACATTAAATGCCCCTCCCCGCTTCTACCCATTCTACGGGGTAAGGCCACATTTCGACAAGCGGAGGCGGTTGGAGATAAGGACTGGCCGGCCCAGCCTTCGAAACGAATCTGAATTGGCGGCCAAACCGTCAGTAAATGCCTCTGACCAGGCCGCCGTCGATGGAGACGGAAACACCTGTGACGTAGCTGGCGCGCTCCGAGGCGAGAAAGACCACCACATCGGCAAATTCTTCCGGCCGGCCCACGCGTCTGAGGGGAACCTGCTTCGCCCAGCGCTTCTGAATCTCGTTGGAATCAACCCCTTCGGCTTTGGCCAGTTTGCCGGAAAGCTGGTCCAGACGCGCCGTGAGCGTATAGCCCGGGCAAACATTGTTGATCAGAATATTGTCTTTGCCGTATTCATTGGAAAGGGTCTTCATCAGGCCGCTGACCGCCGACCGGACGGAATTGGAGAGCACAAGGTTATCCACCGGTTGCTTGACGGACAACGAAGTAATGGAAATCACCCTGCCCCACTTCCGCTTCTGCATCAGCGGCAGCACTTCGCGCACAAAATAGAGGGTGCTCATGAGGTTCAGATTCACTTCATCCTGCCAATCCTCCACCGTCGTTTCAGAAAAAGGCTTGGCTGGAGGCCCGCCGGCGTTGGTCACGCAGACGTCCACACGCCCAAACCGGTCATTCGTTTCTGAAATAAAGCTTCGGACTTGTTCGTAATCGGTCACATCGACGGGCCGGGCCAGAACTTCAACACCCGTCTCCTGGCGGATTTCTTCCGCTGCCTGCTTGATGTTCGATTCCGACCGCGAACAGATGGCAAGCTTTGCGCCCTCGCGGGCAAGGCCCAGCGCAACGGCTTTTCCCAGGCCCTGGCTCGATGCAGCCACAATGGCAACACGGTCTTTCAATCCCAGATCCATACTCTCTGTCTCCCTGTCTGTTGGAACTGCCGGCCGCCCCTTCCGGCTAACCCTTACGCAGGTAGTCGTCCTGGCCGGTCAGCCAATCCGCGCGGGGTGGGGTAAAAATGTCAACGTCCAGCGTGTCTTCAAGCGCCACCGCACTGTGAGGAACGTTCGAGGGGATGTGCAATACCTCTCCCTTTCGAACAATGACCTCCTGGCCGCCGACTTCAAACTTCAGAGCTCCCTCCATGATGTAAGTCATTTGCTCATTTTCGTGGTGGTGCAAAGGGACAACTCCATCCTTATCGATAAAGACCTGCGCCACCATGATCTTGTCACCCGTTACAATTTTGCGCCAGATCTTGGGATTCAACTGCTCTTTCCGTACTGAATCCCAGGAAAACAATTTCATAGCCACCCCTCCGCTTGTTCCTGAAGTAAGTCCCGTCCTGAAAGGCAGGGCTGCACACGCCGGAATTTCTTGTTCGTAAGGCTAACCCTTGCGCAGATAATCGTCCTGGCCGGTCATCCAATCCTGCCGGACGGGAACGAAGATCTCAATATTGAAGGTGTCTTCAAGCGCCACGACCCCATGAGGCATGTTCGAAGGAATGTGCAGGATTTCCCCTTTGCGAACAATCACCTCACGATTGTCGATTTCAAACTTCAGCGCGCCTTCCGACACGTATGACATCTGCTCGTTTTCATGGTGGTGGACAGGCACGACGCCGCCCTTGGCGATGGAGATCTGCGCCACCGTCATCTTTTCGCCATTCACCACTTTGCGCCAGACGTTGGGATTCATCTGCTCTTTCCGCACCGACTCCCAGGCAAACAACTGCATAGCCATTCCTCCCGTTATTCCTGAAGTTTACAGCACTGCATTTTACATGCAGGGGTCGGGGTTTGGCGATAAAATGTGCCGAGGCCCGGAGACAAAGCAGCATTAACGCAGGGTTGCAGAAAACCTTTCTGCCATCGGCAGGCCTGCTTCATTATAGATATGTCCACAGCAATCACCCAAACAATCGACTGGCTGGCAATTGCATATGCCGCACTGTATTTCCCTGTCCCGGTTTACTGGCTTGTGCTGCATCCCGCAGTCAACACCTGGCGCCGCATCGGTTATCGTTCGTTCTGGATTGCGCTACCTGTGTGGATCCTGTTCGGCATTCCTCTGGCGCTGATGGAAGGTCCTCTCGTCGCCCATCGGTTGCCTCGCAACGCCGCCACCTGGGCAGTGGGAACGGCACTTCTGGCATTAAACCTCTGGATCAGCCGCCGCGTGCATCGGGAATTCAGCTTCAAAAAGCTGGCTGGCCTGCCGGAACTGAATCCCTCCCATCCCCAGCGTGGAATCGTGGACAAGGGCATTTACGCGCGGATTCGCCATCCGCGCTACGCCAACATTATGCTGGGCTTTATTGCCTTTGGGCTGCTCACCGGCGCCGCTGGAATTTTTCTGCTGGCAATCATCACCTTCCTGTTGTATTTAATAGTCACTCCGCTGGAAGAGCGGGAACTCCGGGAACAATACGGTTCCGAATACGAAATTTACGCGCGCACAGTGCCTCGGTTTCTCCCCCGTCTCTGGCGAAAGTCGCGGAAATCGTCTTAATCAGGGAGGTTCCCATGCGAAGCTTGATTCAAGCGGTCCTGCTTGCAGGCCTCATGGTGTGGTCCGTGCCGCTGGTCGCACAACAAGGCCACAGTTGCTCAAATTACTCCATCATCGTTGGCTCTCCTGAAGACCAACTGATGCTGGCCGTCAACGGGACGGACGATCCCAGCACCAAGCTTGCCGCCCTTGAGAAGTTTACTCAGGAACATCAGAATTCCAGCTACCTGCATTGCGCGGAACAGCTGATCACAAAGAATGACGTCAAGCTCAAGCAATACGATCAGGCGATCGCCGCCGGACAGAAGGCTGTGGCCGCAGGCTACCTGGATGTTCCTTTCATCGAAGATCTCCTTCAGGCCTACCTGGCAACTGGCAAACCCGGCAATGAAGCCTTCGACCTCATCATGAAGGCCCCCGCCCAGATCAAGGCGCAGTCGGTTGTTTCCCGGACCACCGCGGAAAGTGACGCACAATATGCAGCCGCAACCAAGAGCGCCACGGAACGGGCCCAGAATGATACTGCCTATATGGTCTATGCCTTTTTCGGTCTGTTGTCCCGTGTCACCCATCCCAGCCAGCAGATCAAGTTGATTGACCAGTTTGCCCAGGCCTATCCAGAGGCCACCAAGAAGCAGGCCGGCAAACTGAATTACCTTTATGCGGTGGCCTACACGCGGGCCAACCAGGTTGAAAAAGCTGACGAGTATGCTGAGAAAGCCATCGCCGCCGAACCCGACAACGTCCAGGCCCTGAACCTTGTGGCGTACGACTACGCTCTGCGGCGCCGTACCCAACAGGCCAAAGCCATCGAATACGCAAAGAAAGCTCTCACGCTGATCCCTGCATGGGAAAAACCTGAGGGACTCTCGGACGAAGCGTTCAAAAGCCAGCAGAGCACCCAGGAGGGCATGGCCCACCTGACGCTCGGTTTTTTGGATCTTCAAAAAACCGGCGCGGCCCACCACACTACCGGCGCTATCAGGGAGCTGAGGCAGGCAGCACAACTGCTGAGCTCCATTCCCGAATTGCAGGGTGAAGCCTACTATTTCCTGGGCTATTCCTACGAAGCCGATTATCCGCCGCAGCATCGTTCGGCCATGGTTGCGCTCGAGCACGCCATCAAAATCCAGAATTCCATGCAGGGCCAGGCCCGCGCGCTGCTGGCCAAAATCAAGCGTGCTACCCAATAAATCCGGATGCCGGGATGAACCTCGCCACGGATAAGGTGCTGGACACTCAGGATGAATCACGGCAGGATGGAAAGAACTTTAAGTTTGCATCGGCCCGGGAGAAGCGTCGCCACCGAAACCCAAGGTGGACATGGGTCGAAAGAAAGGGGCAAAAATGAAGAAACTAGCACTAACACTTGCAGGGGCGCTTATTTTGCTGACGGTTGCCTGCAGCCAGCAGCCTTCCAGCACCAGTTCTCAGTCAGGCACGACGATGGAGCAGAGCCAGACGGCCGCTCCAGCAGCGAACGCCAACACCTTTTCAGGAGAAATCATGGACAGCATGTGCGCGGGCATGGGCGGGCATCAACAGATGATCCAGAGCGGGAAAGTGAAAAACGCCAGGGAGTGTACCCTGGAATGCGTGAAGATGGGCGCCACCTTCGTCCTCTATAACCCCGCCACAAAGACCACCTATGAACTCGACAACCAGAAAACACCCGCGCAATTTGCCGGGGAAAAGGTCGATATAACCGGAACTCTCGACGCCGCCACCCACACCATTCATGTGGAGAAAATCACGGCCGCAACCTCCTGAACCACAATCGGTGCCGGCAGCGTCACACGCCGAATTCCATTCTGAGTCTCACAACGACGACAACACCCCTGCCCCCTTCGGATTTGCCGACTACGGAGGGGGCAGGTGTTTGCCCAAATGCAGCCACTCACTGTTCTCCCGCAGCAGTGGGTTATAATGGCATGCAACCTTCAAGCGAACGGTGTTGATATGCGATACAACAACATTCTCGAGGCGATCGGCCGCACGCCCCTCATCAGGCTCAACCGCCTGTCACACGGATTTAAAGCCCAGGTCTACGCCAAATGCGACTATCTGAATCCCGGAGGTAGCGTCAAGGACCGGATCGGCGTCTCCATGATCGAAGACGCTGAAAAGCGAGGCGTGCTGAAGCCCGGCGGCACGATTATCGAGGGAACTTCAGGAAACACGGGCATGGGCCTGGCGCTGGGGGCGATCATCAAGGGCTACAAGGCCATCTTCACCATCAGCGACAAGCAATCCAAGGAGAAGATTGATTTGCTGAAGGCCTTGGGCGCTGAAGTAATTGTATGTCCCACGGCGGTGCCACCGGAGGACCCGCGCAGCTACACCTCGGTGGCAAAAAAACTCGCCGGCGAGATTCCGAACTCGTTTTACGCCAACCAGTATGATAATCCCGCCAACCCGGCCGCTCACCTGGCCACGACGGGACCGGAAATATGGGAAGACAGTGAAGGGCGCATTACGCACTTCATCGCTGGAATGGGGACCGGCGGAACCATCACCGGCATTGGCCGATATCTGAAAAAGCAGAACCCGGAAGTGCAGGTGATCGGGGTTGATCCCTTCGGATCGATTCTGCATGAGTTCTTCCACAAAGGCACCGCGGGCAAAGCGGAAACCTACAAAGTGGAAGGAATCGGCGAAGATTTTCTGCCCAAGGCGCTCGACTTCAGCGTGATCGACGATGTCATACAGGTAAATGACAAGGATTCCTTCCTCTGGGCCCGCAAGCTGGCCCGCGCGGAAGCCATCTTTGCAGGAGGTTCCGCCGGGACGGCCGTTGCAGGGGCCATGCAGGTGCTTCCTTCACTCACGGAAAACGATTTTGTGGTGGTCTTCATTCCAGACACCGGCATGCGCTATCTGAGCAAGGTTTACAACGATGAGTGGATGAGGGACAACCGCTACTTCGAATCCGGACTGCCGCTGACCGCCGCGGACATCGTGCAGGCCAAGTCTGCCATGGGGCAACCGCAGGAACTGGTGAAACTGGCGCCCTCGGACTCGCTGGACAAGGCGCTCGACAGGATGCAGGCCAACGACTTCTCGCAGCTTCCAGTGTTTGAGGACGACACCCCGGTCGGAGCTCTCTATGAAGATGACATCCTGGACTTGACTCTCCGGGGCAAAGACTTCAAGAAGCTGGTGGTGCGCGAAGCCATGCGCGAGGCTTTTCCGGTGCTACCGCCTTCAGCCGCAATCGACCAGGTGACGTCCTGCATCACCCGCGACTGCCCGGCCGTCTTCATCGACCTGGGCGAACACCGGTATGAGATTCTGACCAAGTACGATCTTCTCCACGCGATTGCGCGCCTGGTAAGGCAGCCCCAGTAGAAGTGGTGGCAGGAAGTTTGACAATTCCCTGCCCGCATCTGAGAATGCTATTTAAGCCAAAGGAAAACGAGATTCGGGGGCAACGATGAGCAGTCGAATAAGTCCGCAGCAGGTGCTGGAAGCGCTGAAGGGCGTTGAGGATGCTGCGCAACAAAAGGACATTGTTTCACTGGGCTATGTGAAGGATATTGAGGTCACGTCCGATCGCACAGTGATTGTGATTGAGATGAAGACAGCGGCGCCTCCGAAAGCGAATTCCCAGCTGGCCGCCACCATTCGCAAGGCGGTTGAGTCCCTTGGTGTTCAGAAGGTGGAAGTTGAAATTGCCACCCCGTCGGCTTCCCCGCCCAAAACACAATCCAACCTGATTCCCAACGTCAAGAACACCATTGCCGTGGCCAGCGGAAAAGGCGGCGTTGGAAAATCCACCGTGGCGGCCAACCTGGCCGTTGCACTCAATCGGCAGGGCGCAAAGGTCGGCCTGATGGATACGGACGTTTACGGACCCAGTGTTCCCGCCCTGATGGGCGGCAAGCAGGAGCCTCATGTTGTGGAGGGCAAACTCGAGCCGCCGGTCGAGTGGGGCATCAAGATTATTTCCATGGGTTATTTCCTTCCGGAAGATGAGGCTGTCATCTGGCGCGGCCCTATGCTGCACAAGACCATGCAGCAGTTTCTGGGCGACGTGAACTGGGGCGAACTCGACTATCTGGTGATGGACCTGCCGCCAGGAACGGGCGACATCCAGTTGAGCCTTTCGCAGACTATACCTCTTACGGGGGCCGTCATCGTTTCCACTCCTCAGGACCTGGCTCTCGACGTGGCCTGGAAAGCGATCGCCATGTTCAAGAAATTGAACATTCCCATTCTGGGAATCGTCGAGAACATGAGTTATTATGTGTGCCCGCACTGCGGCGTCCGCGAGGATATTTTCGGGCACGGCGGGGCCAAAGCGGCGGCGGATCGTTTGGCGATGCCGTTTCTCGGTGAAATTCCTCTCGATCCCAAAATTCGGGTCCAGAGCGACGCCGGCCGGCCGATTGCGCTCGATCTGAATTCACCGCTGGCAGAAGCTTACCAGTCCGTAGCCAGGGCCCTGGCAGAACAGGTGACCCGCGTTGGCCAAGAGATTCCCCAAATTATGACGGAGTGAGGACATGGCCTTAGCTCCCAGGACCATCCGGCTGCACGGCGAGGGCAACGATCTTGTCATTGAATGGGCGGACGGGCACCACAGCTCATATTCCTACCAGTACCTCCGTGACCGCTGCCCCTGCGCCACGTGCCTGGATTCCGAACCGGCGCCGTCCTGGGAATCCGGCCCGCTGCCGATGTTCGGTTCCGGGCCGCTGAAGCCGGAAAAAGCCGAACTGGTGGGGCGATATGCTTTGCAAATCTATTGGAGCGACGGGCATTCCTCCGGCATTTATACTTTTGATTATTTGCGGGACCTCTGCCCGTGCGCCGACTGCGAATCGGCGCGTGAGAATGTCCAGTAACGGGGCGTTACCGGTCGGCACAAACATCGATTAGCACAGGCTAAACTGCACGACTATTGGCACTGCAGGTGCGTTGCCATGACGCACGTGCGCGAATCCAGAAAAAGTTGACGGGGGGAGACAGTCATGCTCATCACTCGGGCTTCTTCAATACTTCTTGGGGCGGCTTTCGTTTGTCCATTGCTGGTCTTTGCGGCGGTCGGCAGATCGCCCTCGCGCTCTTCCGCCCGCGGCCTGCTGGTGGTGGACAACAAAGGCAACCACACCTTGGGGATCGTAGACCCCGTAGCCGGACAGGAAATCGCCACGGTCACGGAAACCGGCGTCACTGGGCACGAAGTGGCTGTGTCACCGGACGGCAGGACCGCGTACGTCCCCATTTATGGAAATTCCGGAGTCGGCAGTCCGGGCACCGACGGCCGCACGATTGACGTGATCGATCTCACCAGCCGAAAGGTGGTTTCCACCATCGACCTCGGCCGGCCCATGCGCCCGCATTGCGCTCACTTCTCTCCCACTGACGGCCTCCTCTATGTTTCCACGGAACTGGCCGATTCGATCACCATTATCAATCCGAAGACCAACGAGGTTGTGGGCTCTATTCCCACCGGGCAGTCCGAATCGCACATGCTGGCTTTTTCCCATGACGGCCGGCGCATTTACACCGCGAACGTCGGCCCGGGAACCGTGTCCGTGCTCGACGTGGCGACGCGAAAGACCCTGGCCATCATTCCCATCAGCAAGGAAACACAAAGGATTTCCGTTTCCAGGGACGACCACTACGCTTTTACGTCTGACCAGACCAACCCCCGCCTGGCCGTGATCTCGACCGCCACCAACAAGGTGGCACGCTGGGTGGAACTGCCCGGCATCGGCTACGGGACCGCTACCACGCCCGACGGTCGCTACCTGGTGGTTGCAGTCATCAATAAGAACAAGGTGGCCGTGGTTGATTTGAAGACCTGGAAGGTGGTCCACACCATTGACGTCCCAGCTGCACCTCAGGAGATTGTGGTGCGGCCCGACGGGGGCGTCGCGTTTGTCTCCTGCGACCACAGCCGGAAGATAGCCGTCATCAACCTCAAGACCTGGAAGGTTGAAAAAGAGATCAGCGCCGGCCCGGTGTGCGATGGCATGGCCTGGGCGGCACACCCATAGTCCGTGGGACAATTGAAAAAATGCGGGCACGGTGTTTAGCCTGCCGTCACTCAAATCCCCATGAAAATCAATACGTTGACTCTAAGAGGCGGCGTCGCTACACCCTTGACGGCGTTTTTGGGCATGTGTTATAAGTCTAGGACTAAGGACTTACCGTTGGGCTGGTCGGTTCAATCGTTCCAACAAATTACTGGTTTCAATCTTGAGGATGTTCGGAATTCCACCCCTAAAGTGTGGAGTTTCCGGGATGCGAGGAAGCAAAAATGACCCTTCTTTCTGTAATTCTGCTGTTGATCTCCCCCGCATTTTTCGCCGTGGGCCTGGCGGTTCGCCCAAGCTTTCTGATCAATGCCTACAGGCTTATCTCACAGACGGTGACCCGCGCCCTGAGAAGCTGCAATGCATCCGCGTGGTCCGCAACTGAAAGCACTGCATCAAGGGTCAGCACCCTGTGTCGCCAGGTTGCGAAAGCTTCCATGGCCGGTGCAGCCCTGACACTGCTGAGCACATCATCCGCATTTGCCCAGACGGGCGAGCAGGCTGCTGGCGAAGCCAATCTGAAGCTCCCGGATTTCACCAAGGTTGACTTCCTGGGAATGAGCGGGCATCACCTGCTGCTTTACGGCATCCTTTTCTGCTTCCTCGGACTGCTGTTCGGGCTCGGTATGTACACCCGTCTCAGGAACCTTCCCGTCCACCGGTCCATGGCAGAGATCTCCCAGTTGATCTGGGAAACGTGCAAGACGTACCTCATTCAACAAGGCAAATTCCTTTTCCTGCTGTGGGTCTTTATTGCTGCCATCATCATTCTCTACTTTGGAGTGCTTCTCCATTACGCGGCCTTTCGCGTGACCATCATCCTGGCCTTCAGCGTGCTCGGCATATGCGGAAGTTACGGCGTCGCGTGGTATGGCATCCGCGTGAACACCTTTGCGAATTCCCGCACGGCCTTCGCCAGCCTGGAAGGCAAACCGTTTCCCGTCTATCAGATCCCTGTAAGTGCCGGCATGAGCGTCGGCATGATGCTCATCAGCGTTGAGCTGCTGATGATGTTGATTATCCTGCTTTTTGTGCCGGGTGCCTACGCCGGGCCGTGCTTCATCGGCTTCGCGATTGGTGAGTCACTGGGTGCTGCGGCGCTGCGAATTGCCGGCGGCATCTTCACCAAGATCGCGGACATTGGCGCCGACCTGATGAAGATCGTCTTTAAGATTAAGGAAGACGACGCGCGCAACCCGGGCGTGATCGCCGACTGCACGGGCGACAACGCCGGCGACTCCGTGGGACCCAGCGCCGACGGCTTTGAGACTTACGGCGTGACCGGTGTAGCGCTGATCGCCTTCATCCTGCTGGGGGTTAAGAATCCCATCATTCAGGTGCAATTGCTCGTGTGGATCTTCGTCATCCGCATTGTGATGCTGGTGGCTGCGGCGGCCGCTTATTACCTCAATGCCGCCTACGCCAGGGTCCGGTACCAACACGCTGAAAAGATGAACTTCGAGTCGCCGCTCACCTCTCTGGTGTGGCTGACCTCGTTTGCCTCCATCGGCCTCACCTATCTGAGCTCGGCCTTTATCATTCCGGACCTCGGCGGAGATCCCTCGCTGTGGTGGAAGCTTTCCACCATCGTCTCCTGCGGAACGCTGGCCGGAGCGTTGATTCCCGAACTGGTCAAAGTCTTTACGTCCACCGAGGCGCGGCATGTAAAAGAAGTGGTCATTTCAGCACGGGAAGGCGGAGCGTCCCTCGACATCCTGTCCGGGTTCGTCGCTGGTAATTTCTCTGCCTACTACCTGGGGCTCACCATGATGGTGCTGATGGCCATCGGCTCATGGGTCAGCGTGCGGGGACTGGAACAAATCATGCTGGCCGCGCCGGTGTTTGCATTCGGCCTGGTGGCTTTTGGCTTTCTGGGCATGGGACCGGTAACAATTGCGGTGGATTCCTATGGCCCGGTGGCGGACAACGCGCAATCGGTTTACGAGTTGTCGCTGATCGAGCACGTTCCCAACGTGGAGTCAGAAGTTAAACGCGACTTCAACATGGACGTGAACTTTGAACAGGCCAAAGAGATGCTGGAAGCCAACGACGGCGCCGGCAACACCTTCAAGGCCACGGCTAAGCCCGTGCTGATCGGGACAGCAGTGGTGGGGGCGACGACGATGATATTTGCCACCATCATGGCCCTCACCAACGGCCTGACGGCCAACGTGAACAAGCTCTCGCTGCTCCACGCTCCTTTTGTTCTGGGGCTGGTTTCCGGCGGAGCCATCATCTACTGGTTTACCGGGGCCTCGACGCAGGCCGTCACCACAGGCGCCTATCGCGCCGTGGAGTTCATTAAGGCCAATATCCGGCTGGAGGGTGTGGAAAAGGCGTCAGCGAGCGACAGTAAGAAGGTCGTAGCTATCTGCACGCAATATGCGCAGAAAGGCATGTTGAACATCTTTATCGCAGTCTTCTTCGTCACCTTGTCCTTCGCCTTCCTCGATCCGTTTTTCTTTATCGGCTACCTGATTTCGATTGCCATTTTCGGCCTCTATCAGGCCATCTTTATGGCTAACGCGGGCGGCGCCTGGGACAACGCCAAAAAGATTGTGGAAGTCGAACTGAAAGAAAAAGGAACCGCCCTGCACGATGCAACCGTGGTTGGCGACACGGTAGGCGATCCGTTCAAAGACACTTCATCAGTGGCGCTGAACCCGATTATCAAGTTCACCACTCTGTTTGGCCTGCTGGCGGTGGAGCTTGCCGTCCGCCTGACGGCCACCAACGGTCCCGGGCTGACACACACGCTGGCGGCCCTGTTCTTCGCCATTTCTTATTTCTTTGTCTACCGCTCGTTCTACGGCATGCGAATCGGGACCAACAAGAAAACCCAGCCTGCAGCTGAGTAAGCCTGGGCGGGCCACCCGGAGGGGGAAGGAAAAGGGGAAGTCCCGGCTAATATCCCTTGGCTTCGTTCTTGATCTTCTTGGCCAGTTTCTCGGCCCGCGCCGCCTTCCTCACAATTTCCAGCGAGAGCACGTTTTCATTGGATTTTTCGATCTCAGTCTGGAGCGATTTGGCAAGTTTAGCAAGGTCCTGGGCGTGCTGCTTTAGCTTCTTGAAATTGTAATCTATCAGGGCTTTTTTCTGCTTCTCGCTGGTCCTCGGAAAGCTCTCCGGAGACGGCGACTGGGTGGGAAAGCGTTTCTGGTGCGGGAACTGCTGCCCGGGGCTGGAAACCACCGCTCCATTTTGGCCAATTGACTGCGCATTCGCACTGGGAGATCCGCACAGGAGTCCCAGAAATGTAAAAGTCACCGTCACGATGAGGGCCCTTTTTCCACTTGTTGAACGGAAACACAGCCTCGGAGAAAGCTGGGCAATACGTGTCATGACCATATACCCCTTCCCGGCACTGCACCGCAGAACCGGCTGACAATCGGCAATTGAATCTTTCCTCCATTTTAAACACCCGTCCTCAAACATACAATTTGTAATCAAAGGATTTTCCGGTAGAAATTACACAAGCGAACGGTTGTCCCCGTCGCCGGGAACGCAGCCATTAGGTTGAACCTGTGCCGATGAGACAGGGGAGGGAATCAGTGGCCGCTTTCCAGGAATTGGACGCCGTAGACCTTGCGGCGATTGCCTTTCGTCTCGTTGCAATTCACCACGCGGGCGCGGACCTCGATGTTTTCACCTGCGCTGTGATAGGGGCAGGTTACCATGATACCCTGGCCCGGTTGATATTGTTTCTCGCTGACGAAGCAGAATCCGCCCTTGGAAATATTCTCACTTCTCGTGATTTCGACACCGCCATCGTAGTCGCAAATCCTCACCGGCAACTGCAAAGAGACGCGCCTGAATCGCCTCTTTTCGTTTCCCATGGGAGGCGGGGACGTTGCGTTCGTCCGGGTTTCCTTCTCCGGCCCGGGCGATTCCGGCATCGCCATCTGCTTTTTCGCATGCGCCCACTGGGAGGTTTTGCCGCAGGACTCGCAATGTTTGCCGAGGATTCCGGAAGTTTCGAGCACTTCCACCTCCACCAGGGAAACAGGAAACAGTTTCACCTGCCCGCACTGCCGGCATTCCAGCAGCGCATTGGACTTTTCGACTTCTCCGTCCCGCAGCGGTGGAAACTGAATACCCCAGATGTCCTGGCCGGGATGCTGATACTCCACACCATACTCCCCACCCTGTTCGGATACAGGGGAGACGGGACCCACCACCCGAAAATCGGAGGACCTCCGGCCCATCATGTTGGTGATTCGGACTGTCTCGCCAGGCTGGAGCCTGCGATTTGCCCGGATGCACCCCCCATGACGATTGATAACAACCGTCTGGGCGTCCGACTGAAACGCCAACCCCTTCGCATTCTTGCCCTCCACCAACAGTGGGATGGTTAATAGGATGCGGTCCGATCGCCGCTTTTCTTTCGCCATAGTCGCGCCACTCTGGCATAAGCCTGCAGAGCCGCTAGTTTATGTGCAACTGCTCCGAACCCGCAAGCAATTCTAAAGCATAATTCTGCCGTGCCGATAAAAAGAATGGCAAAGAGAATGCGGGTCTGATGCGGTTCAGCACGCCAACCAGGCAGAGGCGCCCACGGCGCGCAACCCATGCGCCGCCAATACTGCAGTTCATAAATCCGGGAGGCACGGTTTGTGGGGAAAAAAGGGAGCTGTCATTGAACGCAAGGCACGGCAAAGCGAACGGATCAGCCTGGCTTTGCCCATCCAGGTGACCGGGAGCAACCTTTTTGGCGACGTCTTCCTGTGCGAGGGCTGGACGGAGGTGGTCAGCCAGAATGGCGCCCGAATCCGCCTGAAGCAAAATCTGGCCCCTGACCAGGAGATTACTGTTCTATGCACCGAAACCGGCAAAGAGGCGGTGGCGCGGGTGGTTGGCCGGGTTAATGGAAAATCAAAGCAGAATGCCTATGGCATTATGCTGCTAAACCCGGAGGAGCACCCCTGGGGCATCAACTTCCCGCCCAGGGGAGATTCGGCCGGAGCCGTGGGCAGGATTGTTCTGGAATGTCTAGCCTGCCATATGCGTGAACTCGTCTATCTGGACGGGTTTGAGCTGGAGGTCCTTGAATCCAGTGAAAATCTGTCACGCTTTTGCAGGCGGTGCACCGACTCGACGTTGTGGCAAAAATCCTTTGAGCCGCTTCCGGCTCTCCAGCCGGATGCAGTAACTTCTCCCGGAAACGGCCAGGAGCGCCGCCGCGAGGCACGCCGGGAGGTGCGGACAATGGCCTGCATCCGAAGCCGTGAGTTTGGAGAAGAATTGGTCAAGGTACGAAACGTTTCCCGCAACGGACTCTGTTTTGAGGGCCGCCAAGCTTATGAAAAGGACTGGAAAATCGAGGTTGCCATTCCCTTTTCATCCGGCGGCGGAAACATTTTTCTCCCGGCGCGGATCGCCCGCGTCCAGAACATTCCCTCAGGCTCCATCACCCTCTTTGGCGTCGAATACGTTCGCCGGTAACGATTATCACCCCTGCTGACTCTTGCCCGGTAACTCCTCAGATGGGCGCTTCCCGCTGACCTGTTCGGCCAGGCGGTCAATCCGGCTCAGAATTTCCTGATAGGCCTGGTCCTGGGCGCGATCTTTCTTCTTCGTAAAAGCAAACGATCCGTCCGGATTCAGCACCGCGCGCTCCAATTCCCAAAGCGATCCATAACCTTGCCGGTTGGCGGCTTCTCTGAGTTCGTCCGGGCTGATCAGTTGTTTCTTTAACGATTCCTGGCGAACTCGTCCATTTTCAACAAGAACGGCGCCCGAGTCGGCAATGTGCCGGTGCTTCCGCTTGTACTCATAAGCAAAGCGTACAACCAGGTAATTGACCATCAGCAGGGTTGTAGCGCCGACCAGCCCGCCGGTGACGGAATTGTCGTTTCCGATGATAGCGTTCTGAACGGTGTTGGCGATAGTCAGCAGTACGACCAGATCAAAGGCGTTCAGTTGTGCAAGCTCCCGTCTCCCGGCCAGCTTCAATCCTGCCACCAGGAAGAAGTACACAATCACAGCACGCAGAATCTTGTCGACCAGCGGCAGGCCCGGAAGAAACATATCGGTCCAGAGTTTTGCATCCATACGGGGCTCCTTATTGCGAGGTTGGAGGAACGGGCGCAGGCCATCCGTTCAATAAATGTGGTCCCCGGCCTTCGTCCTCCCTCATCCTAAGGTGTTTAAAATGAAATAATCCACCTATCGTGTGGGAAATGAAACTCCTTCCTGCCCTGCCCTGATTGCCTGGTGAACCGGCCACGCAGTCGTGATATGATTCCCGCATCGATCCAACGGACGGTAGTCTTTGTTCGGGGCAGCTTCAAACCATGGAGGGCCATCGCATGAACGGTAAGGATGAGAACCCGACGCGAAGAGACTTTCTGGGACGGGTGGCCGTAGGGATTGCGGGCATCACAGGCAGCAACATGGCTCCCTCGGCAATGGAGAAAGCATTGGCAGCAACAAAATCGCAAGGGATGATTTATCGGACACTTGGACGCAGTGGCGAGCGGGTTTCACTGCTGGGATTGGGTGGTTATCACATCGGCACGCAGCCCAGCGAGCAGGAAGACATTCGCATCGTCCGCACCGCGGTTGACCACGGTGTCACTTTTATGGACAACTGCTGGGACTATAATGACGGTACCAGCGAGATACGGATGGGCAAAGCACTACGGGACGGTTACCGGCAGAAGGTCTTTCTGATGACCAAAACGGACGGCCAGACAAAAAACGCCTGGGAAAAGCAGTTCCACGAATCACTCACGCGCCTCGAGACCGACGTGATTGACCTGATCCAGTTCCACGAAGTGATCCGCCCGGACGATCCGGACCGCATCTTTGGACCAAACGGCGCCTTCGAGGCAGCCCTGGCTGCTCGCAAGGCAGGCAAGGTGCGGTATATCGGATTCACAGGACATAAGGACCCGGCCATCCACTTGAAGATGCTGAATACAGGCTTCCAGCACGGATTTACGTTTGATGCCGTCCAGATGCCGCTGAATGTTCTTGACCCGCATTATCACAGCTTCGCGAAAGAGGTTGTCCCCGTCTGCGTGAAGCACGGCATCGGGGTCCTGGGCATGAAGCCGCTGGCGGACGGAGCCATTCCGCGGAACAATGTGCTTTCGGCCATCGATTGCCTGCACTACGCCATGAACCTGCCGACCTCTGTGGTGATCAACGGCTGCGAAACTTTGGAACGCCTGAACCAGGGCCTCGAAGCGGTTCGAACCTTCAAGCCGATGAGTGAAAGCCAGGTGGCCGCAATGCTGGACAAAACCGCAAAAGCCGCCACCGATGGCGGGCTGGAACCCTTCAAGACCTCACACCAGTACGATGGCACCTATCAGAACCCCCAATGGCTTGGCTAGCGGACATTTCCAAAGGAGGGAAACTTATGAAACTGAGAGTAAGTTTGGGCATCATGGTTCTCTGTGCATTGACGATTTCGCTGCCCGCCCTTCCCCAGAAACATCCTTCCATCAATCCCGCCGCGCATGAAACGAATGCGAAGCAGCTCCATTCTTATCTCGACCATAACGGGAAAGTTCTGCTGCTTGACGTCCGCACGCCCGCGGAATACGCCAAGGGCCACATTCCGGGGGCCATCAACGTCCCTATCAACGTCCTCGCCGCAAAGATCCGCGAGATGAAGGTTGCAAAAAGCCGCACCATCGTCACCACGTGCGATCACGGCGGGCGCAGTTCGCGGGCGGCCATGGAGCTTCAAAAAATGGGTTACCACGCCACATCCTTCTGCCGGATTGACTCCTGGCGAAAGGACGGCTATAAAATTTCGAAGTGAGATCCAAGGTCAGTCCCACCAAGAAGAAACACTGACGTGATGGCCCTCGATCTCTGTGACTCGTCCGGGCCCGGCCGTCTGGAGCAAGGCATCATGGAATGCGCCAAGGGCTGTGTCCCCAAACTCAACTCCAGGCAACCCATTGAAACTCAAAGAAACTTTCGTTGAATTTCCGAACGCGCGCGGCAAGTTGCTGCGCGGCATGATCCATCGGCCAGCCGGCACGCGAGGCGTAGCGCCGGCAGTCGTCTTTTTCCACGGCTTCACAGGCGACCGCATGGAATCGCACTGGATATTTATCAAGTGCGCCCGCGCCCTGGCGAGCCAAGGGATCGCCAGCCTGCGGTTTGACTTCTATGGCTCCGGCGAATCTGAAGGTTCGTTCCGCGAAGCCACCCTGCAGAGCGAAATCACAGACGCCCGGGCTGCCGTCCGCTTCATGCAGCGGCAAAAAGGAATCGACGCGGCCAGGCTGGGGCTTTGCGGCCTATCACTGGGAGGATGCGTGGCCGCCTGCGTCGCCCCCTCAACAAAGGCCAAAGCGTTGGTCTTGTGGAGCGCCGTGGCGCAACCCGCCATCCTCCAGCAGCTTTCAAAAAAGCTGGGGAAGCCATCCCCCAACCATGCAGACGATTTTGAATACGACGCGCGCGAAATCTCCGCGCAATTCCTGAAGGACGCTGCAAAGGTTGACCCTCTCAGCGCCGTCCACCGCTTTACAAGGCCAATCCTGATCATTCATCCCGGCAAGGACGGGACGGTGCCACGCTCCCACGCAGCGGATTTTCTGCAAGCCTCGGGAGCCGGGATCAAAGAAAAGGTCCTCATCCCCGGCGCGGACCACACCTTCACATCCATCGCCTGGGAGTCTGCCGTGATCGGGCTGACCGTGGAGTGGTTTCGGCGTTACCTGTAGGGATGGGGTTTAACCGGCATTGCGATCGTTGCAAGCGGAACTGAATTCCAGTTCTCTTCCGGTCGGGCTCACTTTTCCTCGGGCCAGTGGAAGATTTTCTGGAACATTTCTTTTCCGCCGGCTACAGCCGCGACCACCACCAGCGCGCCGAGGGTGGCGAAGCTGACGGTGAAACCCACAATCACAACCTGCCTGGCGAAATCGAGCACCGTCAGCGCCATGGCGCTGAAGAACATCAGCAGCGCGCCCTTCACAAACCGGCCAATCAGTGAAGCCCGGGGAATCCCTTCCCGCAGCACTGCCATGTGGACCACCACTGAAATCCGGTTGGAAAGGAAGAGTCCGATGGCAAAAATGATAAAGCAACCGACTACTCGCGGCAGGAAAAAGATGGTGTGTTCCAGAAGGCTTGAAAGCACCGTCAGCTTCAGCGTTGCCAGGGCCGCATAAATAAACACGATGAACACCGCGATAAAAACCAGGTTGCCGACGTAATTGAACAGTGCATCCCGCACGTCCGCTTTGGACAGTGCCTTCCGCCATCTCAACCGCGGCAGGTAATGGTGCACCCGAAAAATCATGCAGAGTTGGATGACAATCCGCTTGGCCAGCCAGGCGACAAACCATCCCACCGCCAGCAGCAGCAGCGACGCCACGATTCGCGGCAGGTAGTTCAGTATTTCAACAATCACCTGATCAACCAAGTGCGAGATCATCTGTTTCACGTTTCGGCCTCCTCATGGCCAGCCTTGAAGAGAGATGCGACGAAGGACGGCCGTTCTTCGTATTCCTTCACCCACAGGACCGCGCACGGGGCGCCCTCCGTGATCTCACGGGTCAGGGATTTCCCCAGCAGAAGCTGCAGAAAATCACCGGTCCGCGCTCCCATCAACACCAGGTCAACTTCCCTGGCTTTTCTCAGGATAGCCCGCAGTACATCAGTTTCGTGGATGGCCTCAACTTCCGCTTCCAGCGAATTTTCGCTGACCACCTTTCGGATATCTTCCAGTTTTTCACCCCGCTCGGGAAAAGGGACTTCCGGATCAAACACCACGGCGATCTTGATGGAGCAGTTGTAGAAATCCTTGAACGCTTGCGCCATTTCCACGGCCAGCCGCGTGTGGATATCCGACCCGAAGGGAATCAGAATCCTGCGAATGCCCTCCCTGGGAAACGTGCCATGGAGCACAGCGGTTTCTGTGGGAGCGGTCTGCACAACCGTGTCAACCGCCGTCGTAAAGAACCTTTCAAAGAAGGTCGGCTGCTTCTCTCTCACCTGGACAATCAGGTTGCACTCTTCCTCTTTCGCCGTGTCCACAATGCCCTGCGAAATCTTGTGCGACACGCGCACAATCGCGCGGACCGGAATGCCGCGCTCAATCGCCATCCAACAGGCTTCATCCAGCAGTTCCTGGGACGCAGCGGATTCCGTCAGGCCGGCCCGCAGGGGTTCGCTTTCATCCACCTCGACAACATGCAGGAAGATGACCTCGGCGTTGTGCTTCTTGGCCATCACGAAGGCCGCTTCTGCCAGGCTGGCCAGGCTTTCCTTGTCAGAAACACAGGCCAGAACACGATATTCCTTGCGTTCCAGGCGTTCGAGCGCCCGCACCTTGCGCTCATGCTCTACCTCGTGGGAAGCCGAATAGAACTTGTAAACCAGAAAACCGGCGACAATCCAGCCGGCTGCCACCAACCATGCCTTCAAACTGTAGGTCAGCATGTAAAGCGCCAACCCCAGGTTACAAACAATTCCCGCGATGGATATGTAGGGAAAAAGCGGAACAAAATATCCGCGGTCAAGCTCCGGACTCTTCTTGCGCAGCTTGATCAGCGCCAGGTTCACCTGCAGAAAAATCAGCAGGAACATGACGTCCGAAGCAGTCGCCACGTCCTCGATGGGCAGAGAAATCGCCATGAAGATGATGATGAGAAGCGAGAGCGCAATCGCCCAGTGTGGGGTGTTCCTTTTGGCATGTACACGGCTGAAAAAGCCGGGAAAATTCCGGTCTCTTCCCATCGCAAAGGCCATGCGGGAAGAGGAAAAAACCGTGGCGTTCAAGGCCGACATGGTGGAAATCAAGCCAGCCAGCAGGATCATCAGGGCACCGCCTCTGAAAAAGTGCCGCGCCACATCTACCAGTGCAATTTCTTTCTGAGCTCCCAGGTAGGCCCAGGCTGTCATGCCGTTGGGCGGATGAACGCCTCCCAGAGCGACAAACGCCACCAGCAGGTAGATGGGAATGACGATGATCAGCGAATAGAAAACGGCCTTCGGGATATTTCTCTTGGGATCCTTAATCTCCTCTGAGCTTTGGGCGATGATCTCATAACCTTCAAACGCGATGAAGGTCAAACCCATTGCTTTGATCACGCCACTCCATCCGTTGGGGAAAAAGGGCTTGAAGCCCGACGACTCCCAGTGCGGCTGGTGGAAAACGAATCCAACGCCAAGAACAATAAAGATCAGGAGGATGACAATTTTGGTTCCCGTAACAATGTTGCCGACCTTGCCGGTTTCAGACGCCCCGCGGAAGTTAATATAGGCAAACAATATGGCGATAGAAACCGCCAGCAGTTTCTGGGGCGAAAGGAACGCCCAGTGGGGCACGTGGTAGCCCATTTCGTTCAGGACATATTCAAAGTAGGCGCCAAATCCCAGCGCGTACACGCTGCAGGCAACGGCGTGCGCAAACCAATCCATCCATCCGGAAAGAAAGCCCGCCCAGCGCGGCAGGGCTTCCTTGGTCCATCGATACCCGCCTCCGGCATCGTGGTAGCACGAACCCAGTTCGGCGTAGGACATCGCCGTGAACAGCGTGACAACACCGTTCAGGGCAAAAGCCACAATCAGCGCCGGCCCGGCCACTCCGGCCGCAATGCCGGTCAGGACAAAGATCCCTGCACCGATCATGGCGCCGACGCCAATCAGCGTGGCGTCCAGCAGGCTCATTTCCCGGCTCAGCCGGACTTCTGTCTGAAACTTAGCCATGGAAGGTTACTCTGACCGGAAAGGGCCGTTGGGTTCGTTCCGCATCGCACCCATTCCGGATTTGGTCGATTCCAGCATTACATAGTGGGTGCTACGCCCCCGGCACTCCCCTTTGCCGTAGGATATCGGATTGTCAGGCCGCGTCCTGGCCGCCGCGGAAAAACGGCAGCCGGCCCGACAGGCCCCGAGATCAGGCCGTCGAAAAATTCTGACACAACCTGCGACAGTATGCAAAAGCTCTAGTGAATTTCAGTTTGTGGGCAGATGGCCTGGACAAGGGGTACAAATGCTCTGAATCGTTTCCAGCGTAATGCCGGAGACCCTCCCGCAAAGAGGATGTTGCCGGGGTGAAGCAATCTCATAATAAAAGGCGTAGGCTGTAAAGGAGAGGAGTGTGCGATGCGAAAACGAATTGTGACCCCAGGAGCTGGAGACGCCGCCCGACAGGATCAGGATTGGTTGAATTTGGAACAACTGGCCCAGGTGGAAGTTACCTCTGAGGATCCTGCTGGTCCGGTTGAGTCAGCGCTATTACCAGGTGCAGAAGAAGGTTGGCGCGCGGCACAGCCCGGCAAGCAGTCCATCAGAATCATTTTCGATCAAGCCCAGCGGCTCAAACGGATCCGGCTGGTTTTCGAAGACCACGAATGGGAGCGGACACAGGAGTTCACATTGCGTTGGTCGCCTGACGGAGGGAAGTCCTGGCAGGAAATCGTCCGCCAGCAATGGAACTTCAGCCCCACGGGAACCGTCAAGGAAATCGAGGATTATCATGTCCAACTTTCCGGCGTTACCCTTCTCCAACTGGAAATCGAGCCGAACAAGAGCGGTGGGGAAGCTCGCGCGTCACTTGAGGAACTGCGCCTGGCCTGACTTCATCTCACCGCTTGGCTGGAAATCAGCATCCCGATATGGAGGAATCCATACCCGCTCGCGCACAACCAGGGCTTTTGCCCGGGGCTACACTTCCTTTTCACATCTCTTGGGCTTCCTTAAAAGGCTGGTAACCGCGCCGGAGCCTTGCCCGATTTCAACATCTCCCATGTTCTCGATATAATGCCCTTGTCAAGAGTTGAAGGGATTTTTACAGAGTGTTGGGGCATCGCAAGAAAAGCTGGATTCTGGCCCTGGCCATCGTGATGGCTGCTGCGGCATGGCAATGGCATCCCTCGGCTGGCATCATCAGACAAGGAGTTACGTTTATGACAGATGCTGGGGCGCACCAGGCATCGCACCGCTACACCAACCATCTCATCAACGAGAGCAGTCCCTATCTGCTGATGCACGCCCACAACCCTGTGGACTGGTATCCCTGGGGCCAGCAAGCTTTTGATCTGGCAAAGCGCGAGAACAAGCCCATCTTTCTTTCCGTCGGCTACTCCACATGCCACTGGTGCCACGTGATGGAGCGCGAATCGTTCACCAACCCGGAAATCGCCCGGATTATGAACGAGAACTTTGTAAACATCAAAGTCGACCGCGAAGAGCGCCCGGACATCGACAAGATGTACATGACATTCGTGCAGGCCACCACCGGCAGTGGCGGATGGCCCATGTCCGTTTTCCTCACACCGGATCTCAAGCCCTTTTTCGGCGGCACCTACTGGCCTCCAGTTGACCGCTATGGCCGCCCGGGCTTCAGCACCGTCCTTGAGCGGGTCGCCGATGCGTGGAAAAAAGACAGCGCGCGCATTGAACAATCGGCCGCCGACGTGGTGCAACAGCTGGAAAAGTCCGTCAATGCCCCAGCGCCCGGAAAAGCCAAAATCACCGATGCCACGCTCAGCCGCGCATGGCAGCAGATCAAGTCCGGCTACGATCCCGCAAACGGCGGGTTTGGCGGGGCGCCCAAGTTTCCACGTCCAGTGGTTTTCAATTTCCTTCTGCGCTACCATGCCCGCACCGGCGACCAGGCCGCGCTCCAGATGACGCTCCACACCCTGCACGCCATGGCGGAGGGCGGCATTCATGACCATCTGGGCGGCGGGTTCCACCGTTATTCGGTGGATGCCAGGTGGCACGTGCCGCACTTTGAAAAAATGCTTTATGACCAGGCGCAACTGGCCGTGGCTTATCTTCAGGCTTACCAGATCACGCACGATCCTTTTTATGCCGACACCGTGCGCGACATCCTGGATTACGTTCTGCGTGACATGCACAGCGAGCAAGGTGGCTTCTTCAGCGCCGAAGATGCCGACAGCCTGATTGAAAGAGGCAAGCCGGAACACGGCGAGGGGGCCTTCTATCTGTGGACGGCCGCTCAGATCCAAGACGTTCTCGGCCCGGACGCCGCACAGATTTTTGACTACACCTACGACGTCAAACCCGATGGTAACGTCGCCCCTCAGAACGATGCGCAAGGAGAATTCACGGGGAAGAACATCCTCCAGGCAGCTTATTCCATCGACGAAACTGCAAAGCACTTCGGCAGGTCGCCTGAAGAAATTGGCGCCACGCTTGCCGATGCCCGCAGCAAGCTGCTTGCAGCCCGCGACCAGCGCCCGCGTCCGCCGTTGGATGACAAGGTCCTCACTTCCTGGAACGGCCTGATGATTTCAGCTTTTGCGCGCGCCGGTCAGGTTCTGGGCGAGCCATCTTACATCCAGTCGGCCCAGGGCGCCACGGACTTCATCCAGTCCAAACTTTATGACCCGCAAAACGGAACGCTGATGCATCGCTATCGTGAAGGGGATGCGGGCATCAACGGCTTTCTGGATGACTACACCAACCTGATCCAGGGATTGATCGATCTCTACGAAGCCTCGTTCCGCGTCCCCGATCTCACCTGGGCCATCACGCTGCAGGAAACGCAGGACCGTCTTTTCTGGGACGCCAAAGGCGGCGGCTACTTCCAGACTCCGCCGGGGGACAAGTCCATCCTGGTGAGAATGCGCGACGCCTACGACGGCGCCGAGCCTTCCGCCAATTCCATCGCCGCCATGAACCTGCTGCGCCTTGCAGAAATGGCCAATCGCCCCGCGTGGCTCGAGAAAGCCGATCAGGCCTTCCAGGCTTTCAGCCCCCAGATTGAGCGCGCGCCGGAAACCCTGCCCCAGATGATGGCCGCCGTGGACTTCGCCCTCTCAAAACCCCGGCAAGTTGTGATTGCCGGCAACCGTACCCGGCAGGACACGCAGGCGCTGCTCAATGTCGTCAACCAGCGGTACCTTCCGAACAAAGTTCTGTTTGTGGTGGACGACGCGTCCGGGCAGCAGCTCGCGGGCTGGCTTCCCTTCATCCAGGGAATGCATCCGATTGACGGCAAAGCCACCGCCTACGTCTGCGAAAACTACACCTGCAAGCTGCCCACTTCGGACCCCGAGCGAGTGGCCGCACTGCTGGATGAAAAACCTTGACAAACGTAAGCTAGCGAGCTAGTCTTTATGCTGGCTCGCGGGGCGGTTCCAGCCAAGGAGTGCACACCTTCCAGCACTTCTCCTTTGGTTTACGAGGCATGCAAGGCCAGCCACGCATCTGAGCCAAAACTGCGATAAAAAGGGATCGATTTTGCCCGTTTCGGGACAGAAAAAATAAAAAAGAATACCTTTTTTAAAAAACAAAGCGTAGAAGTTGTTGAAAACAAAGGATTGGCCATAAAAAACAAACCGGAACAAACCGAAAAACAAAGCGGAGAAGTTGTTGAAAATACGCTACCGCTAAAATTCGCCCAAAGGAGCCGGGGCTGACCACGCCCTCCTTGTAAAACCCGCGCTCCCCATACCCAAATGCCCGCAGACCTTCCGGCCAAAACGATATCGGACTGCATGAATTCGACGGAAATGCCGGAGTCGTTGCGGCCCGGTCCGCACGGTGCTATTCTGCTCTGTCCTTTCCAGACTCGGGATCATTCCCGCCTGCGACGGTGATTGCTTGTCGCTCACTCTTGATACGCAGAGGCCCAATGATGACTTTTTCCAAAAACCGAATCAACAGGAACCATTTTTCCCGCCTGGCGGTTGTTAGCCTTCTCGTGCTGATGGTGGGCGTGCCCCTTGCGCGTGCGACCCAGTGGGAGACTCTCTTTACCGCGCAGGATGTTCGCGACCGTCTTTCAACACCTGCCGAGCGCCAGCAGGCGCTGGATTTCTGCCACCGGATGGGAATCACCAAGGTTTACCTTGAGGTTTTCCGCAGCGGCTATCAGGCCGACGCCGCAACCCTCAGGACTTCGCGCGACTTTTTCCGGCATGCCGGCCTTCAGGTTTCCGGCTGCGTCACCACTACGGATCTGGGCAAGCCCTCAACCGGCTGGAAGGTTGCGGCCTGCTACACCAATCTCCACAACCAGCAACATCTTGCGCAAATCTTCCGCTACGCCGCCGGTCTCTTCAACGAAATCATGATTGATGATTTCTTCTTCACTGACTGCACGTGTTCGGAGTGTGCCGCGGCGAAGGGTTCCATGAGCTGGACGCAATATCGTGACAAATTGATGGTTGAAATGAGCAAAAAGAACGTGCTGGGCGCGGCGCGGTCCGTGAATCCGAAGGTCAAGATCATTTTGAAATTTCCTCAGTGGTATGACAAATTCCAGGACCGCGGCTACGTGGTGGACAAGGAGTCGGCGCTCTATGACCGCATCTGGGTAGGCACCGAACTCCGCGACCCCAGTTCAAACCAGTGGGGCCATACGCAGCAGTACCGGGGCTTTTTCCTTTACCGTTGGCTCGCCGATGTTGCCGGCTCCAAAGAAGGCGGCGGCTGGTTTGATCCCTATGGCACAAATCCCACGTTTTATCTGGACCAGGCTTACGTCACCGTCCTGGCCGGAGCGCCGGAGGTCATGCTGTTCCACTACGGCGAACTGAATTCCGAGAAGTACCGCCCTCAGGCTGAAGCCCTGGCCGACCACCGCCAGCAACTCGACACATTGGCTAAACTGGTGGGAGACTGGGACGGCATCCCGGCTTACAAGCCTCCCAACAGCAATCCGGGCAATGAAGCCTACATTTTTGACCAGATTGGAATGCTGGGCATTCCGCTGCTGCCCACAGCCCACTTTCCCGCAAAAGCACGGGTGGCGCTGTTTACGGCCCACGCGCTGCACGACACAGACTTTGTAGCGGAACTCAACAAATTCCTCGAAGGCGGCGGGACAGCCTTCGTCAGCGAATCGCTGGCGCACAGGTTGAACGCTGACCCTCGCCTGACGCCCGACAACACGATCGCTCTGGAAAAGGACCAGCTTCTGAAACGGGTTTCTGAGGGCAAGGGCCGGATCATCGTTTTCTCAGACCAGTTGCCGCGGCTGACCTACGTCACTGCGGAAGACCAGACCACACAGCTCGATCCCCAAACCCGTGCGGCGCTGAGAGAGCTGCGGACGGCAGTGGCGGAGTTTGTGCCCACGTCGCTCGACGCTCCTCCGCGAGTCGCTGTCTTCCCGATGCACAGCCGGGTTGCCATTGCCAACTTCACAGAACTGCCAGTCACCTGCCACCTGACCGGCCTGGGCGGGATGGGATCAAAATACAAGGAATTGTTTGGAACTTCCGCAGCCCATGTCACCGGCAACGGGACCACTCTCTACCTTCCGGCGCACGGCGTGATGGTGGTGCGGTGAAAAGAGTTGAACGCCGGGCGTGGCAGGATGGAATCAAGAGACTAGCTGAGCGCTGTCAGAGAGACCGCCAATGGCCAGGGACCACGGCGGCTATTCTCGTTCTTGTTCTGGTCCTGGGAACGGCGCCTTCGTTGCTCCAGGCCCAGCAGGGCCGGACGAATCCCCGTACAGTGTTGGACCCTCAGAAGCAAGTGCAACCAGCCAGGGTTACCAGGAAAGATCATCGGTTCTTTGACCGGACAAACCTCATGCTGTTTGCGGGAGTGGCAGCGGTGCGGGCGCTGGATTACACTTCGACTCAGCACTTCCGCCGCTTGGGTAACAATGAGGTGTTGCTGACCAACAGCATCGTGGACAACAAACCGCTGTTCGCCAGCATCGAGGTTGCGGGGACGGCGATCTCCATTGGCGCCGCCTACTGGCTGCACCGGACAGGCCACCACAAGCTGGAAAGGTGGGTCTCTATCGTCCACATCGCAGTGGGAGCATTTGGAGATGCTCATAATTACTCTCTCGGCCCGGCCCGGTAGGCAAAGGGCGCCACGATTTAAGTGGTGTTGCAGCAGGAAAATGCTGCCGATGGGTAAAGCGGAGCCTTGGACGTTCAGTTCGTAGAATTGCAAGCGCGGGAAAGGTTCGACTAAAATAGGAGGCTGGCACGGATGGCTCGAAGGGTTTGCCCTGCCACCGGAGTCCACGGCGCGTGAATTTCTTGGGTATACATAACAATCGTAAGGTCCGTCGCTCCCGCTGGCTCCCGCTTGTCGTCACCATCGGAATCGTATTGCTGGGTGCTCCACGCATTGGCCGGAGTGAGAACTTTGTCTTCTATTTCCCCAAGTCTCATTCCATTCTTCACATTCGAAATTACGGCAACGTCGAGTATCTTCCTGTCCTGCGGCTTCTGAACCTGTTCGGCCAGATTGGCCGCCTGAAAAGCAGGCAGAAGTCCCTGGAGGTTTGGTTTAATAACACTCACATCCGGCTGCGCCAGGGTAATCGCAACGTCAGGCTGAACAATTCCAGGCTCAAGCTGTCTCAGCCCCCACGTTTTATTGCAGGTGAGTGGATGGTGCCAGTCGATTTTGTGACCACCATTCTGCCTACGCTCATCAACCAGACTGTGGAATACCAGCGGGGCGCCAACCGGATTTTTGTGGGCGGAATCAAACCGAATTCTTTCACCCTCCACCTCTCGCCGCTTCAGGAGGGCGCCCAGCTCACCATTCAGTTTTCCGATCCGGTCAGCCTTCGAACGGCAGCGCAGAATGGGAAGTGGATCCTATACCTAGGCGGCAGTCCCATTGAACCCATCGAGTCCAATTTCCAGTTCCGCAATCCGTACGTCTCACAGGTGAAGTTTGATGATCAGGATGGTCATCCCAAGTTGGTCGTCACCCCCACGGCGTCAGGTTTTGATTTCTACCCGAAACTCGGAGAAGGCAAAAAAATTCTGGTGGCCAACATCGTGAAGCCGGGGGCAACAATGGCGAGCCAAACCCCGGAGATTCCTCAACCTCCAGCGCCTGCACAGCCCGCTCAACCTGCTCCTATGGTGGCAAACCCCAACCAGATGCTGACGCCGATGGCAGTCCCAAACCTTTCGTTGCCTGCCGTGGTGCTGGACGCAGGGCACGGAGGAACCAACATCGGCGCACAGGGCAAGGACGGCCTGTTGGAAAAGAACCTGACGTTACAATTGGTGGCGCAGGTGCAAAAAGCGCTCGAGGCAACCGGCAAGTACCGGGTTGTTCTCACGCGGACAGGCGACGTGAATGTGGGTTTTGACCAGAGGGCGGCGGAAGCCAACATCGCCCACCCCATTGCCTTCATTTCCTTCCACGCGGGCGATCTTGGCCCTTCAACCCCTCGCGTGGAGGTCTACAGTTACCGGCCATCGTCACCGTTGGCCATGGCCCCCGGCTCGGACCCCAATTCCCTTTTCGTAAACTGGGACAAAGTCCAGCTCCGTTATATTGATCAGAGTAATCACCTGGCTCACATTCTCCAGCAGGACCTGCAAAAGACCACGAAGGTTGCTTCAACCCCGCCGATGGAAGTTCCGGTGAAGGTGCTGCAGAGCATCGCCGCGCCTGCCGTCGCAATTGAGGTCGGGAGCCTCACTCCAAACAGCAATTCCGCTGCACTCACGAATCCCTCCTTCCAGCAGGAAATTGCTGCTGCGGTTGTTGAGGCGATGGCAAGCTTACAAGGGGGACAACAGTAAAATATGTCTCGCCGTGCCTTAATCCTGACATTCGCCGTTGCCGTCATCCTGGGTGTTGGAATCTATTATCTGATGACGCTCCGGCGCCACATTGCCCCGACCGCTGAGAGCACCACACAGTCAGAACAGACAGCGCGAACGCAGTTGAATGAAGAGGCCCTGCAGCAATCCGCAGGCCAAACCCAGATCATTACTCTCTACTTTCCTTCCTACGCGGACGGGAACCTGCTGCCAGAAACGCGCTCCCTGAAGTTGTCTTCAGACAACATCAAAGCCATTCGGCAGATTCTGTTGGCGCTCATTGAAGGTTCGCACCAGGGCCACGGCACAGCCTTGTCACCATCCACAACCATCAGGGCCGTATTCCTGACGCCGGATGGAACGGCCATCATCGACCTCTCGCAGGAAGCACTGTCGGATTTTCAGCCGGGAATCGAAAGTGAAAGCCTGGCGATCTACTCGATTGTGGACTCACTGTGCGCCAACATCAGCCAGGTGAAAGATGTAAAATTCCTTGTCCAGGGCCAGGAAGTCCAAACTCTGGACGGGCACATTGATCTAACCGGAAGCTTCGCTCCTGAGCCGTCTCTGATTGCTCAGACACATTAAAACAGGAGAAATTATGGCTTCAACACCCAAGACTCTGTCGGGCCTGCTCTATTCCAACGGTAAAATTGTGCGCGCAAGCCATCGCAAGGCATCCGAGATTCGCCCCGTCGAAATCACTCCGGATTTCATTTCCAGCGCTGAGGGGTCCGCGCTGATTCGCATGGGTGAAACCCAGGTGATATGCACGGCTTCGGTGGATTCAGGCGTGCCGGCTTTCCTGAAAGGATCGGGTAAGGGCTGGGTATCAAGCGAATACGCCATGATCCCTCGCGCCACGGAAACGCGGACGCCCCGCGAGGTTACTCGCGGCCGGCCCAGTGGCAGAACTATGGAAATCCAGCGGCTGATTGGCCGGTCATTGCGCGCCGTTATGAATTTTGAAAAGCTGGGTGAAAGGACTGTCTGGATTGACTGTGACGTCATTCGCGCTGACGGCGGCACGCGCACCGCATCCATCACCGGCGCCATGGTCGCCCTTGCACTTGCGCTCAAAAAGCTCAAGGATCAGAAAGTAATCCCTGAAATTCCTTTGAACGACTTTGTGGCCGCAATCAGTGTGGGGATCATCGGAAAAGAAGCGCTTCTGGACCTTGATTACGCTGAGGACTCAAGCGCCGAAGTCGATATGAATATTGTGATGACCGGCTCGGGCCGTTTTGTGGAACTCCAGGCGACCGCCGAAGGTGAACCCTTCAGAAACGATGATCTGGACGGGCTGATTGGGCTGGCACGCCCGGCAATCCAGAAGCTGATTGAACTACAGAAGTCAATTGCAAAGCTCAACATGCCGAATTCCGGGGCCTGATGCACCACTCTCACTGAAGGCGGACCCGGCGATGATCGAGAGGTACGTCTCCGAAGAAAATCTGGCCAGAAGGGGAAACCAACATCCAGGCCTTTTCAGATCCCGACCCGAAGATACTCACCGTTTATCTTGCTTCAACGAATCCAGGGAAGCTGCGGGAATTCCGTCACGCAGCCGAAGGTCGCGGGATCGAAGTGGGGCTTCTTCCCGGCATCGAGAACATGCCCGTCTGTGTTGAGGACGGACATACCTTTGAAGAAAACGCCAGCAAAAAGGCACTCTACTACAGCCAGTGGACAGACGGAATGGTTTTCGCCGACGATTCCGGCATCTCGGTGGATGCGCTGGGGTCCGGGCCAGGAGTTTATTCCGCCCGTTACGCAGGACCCGAAGCCGATGATGAAGCCAACAACCAGAAACTTTTGCTTGAGTTAGCCGGCGTTCCACCCTCGGATCGCACGGCGCACTATGCTTGCGTCGTCGCCCTCGCACAACGTGGAGAAATTCTGACGATCGTTGAAGGCCGAGCCAATGGCCTGATCCAGAATGAGCCGGAGGGAACAGGTGGATTTGGTTACGATCCTTATTTCTTTTATCCCCCCCTCAAGAGGACTTTCGCGCAACTCAGCATGGAGGAGAAGTTCGAGGTTTCGCATCGTGGGGCCGCTTTTAGAAAACTGCTCGACTACCTCCAATCTGCAGTCGACGGAAAATAACCAGTCTGGCAATTCCAAGTGCCAGGCTGCTTTGGCAGATATATGCTCACGCGCAGAGCAACTCAAAACCTTGTCTGAATGCTAACAGACTGTACTTTGGCTGTTCGAGGCGAATATCCGCCAATGGACACGAGAATACCCCCTAAGGAACCGTTATCAAGCCTCGGGCAACCTGTTTTTCGAGGTTTCTCCGATTCGCCGTCCCCACGTGAAGACTGCCTGGCCACCGGATAAATTTTACAGGGCCCTTTACTTGTTACAGTATTCTCAGTGGGCCTTTGCCGAACCGTCCTACTCATTCCAAAGGACTTAACTTCTTCTGAAGATTTGGAAACCAGAATGCTCTAATTCTCAGCGTTACAATTTAGTACTGCCGGGGAGAAAAAACATGAATGTAAAAACATTCTCAAGAATGATGGCCGTGGTGTTGGGTCCAATGCTGCTGCTGACAACGGGCTGCATAGCCACGAGGAAATTCGTCCGAAACACTACAACGCCGATCAACTCACGCATTACCAAAGTGGACCAGAAAGTGGACCAGAAGACGGCACAAAACGCCCAGGACATCCGGAGCCTTGACGAAAAAACAGAGGCCGGTATTTCTGAGGCAAAAAACAGCGCCGAAAAAGCCAATCAGGCCGCCGGGCAGGCTGACCAGAATGCCCAGCAGGCTCACCAGGTGGCGGAGCAAGGCGTTTCTGAAGCTAATAAGGCGCAGGAAATGGTCAATAACATTGACAATTATAAGCCGGAACAGCGGGCCACCATTTTGTTCGATCTGAACAAGGCTACGTTAACCAAAACTGATACCCAACGACTGGATCAACTCGCCCAGAACGTCAGTTCCCTGAAGCATTACGTCATTCAGATCAGGGATACACGGACAAAACGGGTCCCAAGGAATACAACCTGCAACTGAGCCAGAAGAGGGCCAACGCCGTGATCCGGTACCTGACGGAGAACGGGAATATTCCTCTTGTTCGAATTTACAGCATGGGATATGGCGAGGCCAACCCTGCAGCACCCAACACGACCCGAAAGGGACGCGAACTTAACAGGCGGGTTGATCTGACAGTCATGGTTCCCCAGATGCCTGAAAGCGCCCAACAGTCCGGGGAGCAAGGCCAGACCTCAGCAAACATGAATCCTTAAAACGACTCGATTTCTTTCAGTGTCGGGTCCCCCCATAACGAGCGGATGGTGACGGCCAGGATGTGAAAGGCCGGGCCATCCGCTTGATTTTTAGTGCCGCGTTTGGGATGCAAACAAACTCTTCCCCCTTTTCCATGCCTCTCGTTTACCCCTTTTTCCCCGAACCGCATGTCATCAGCCCGGGTTCTTAGCCCTGTATAATCCGTGCTATATTGAAGGGTTACCAGAAACTCCGTGGGTTGGGGCAATCATCTGCAATTCAGTCCTGTATGACCGTGATGATGAATTGGACTTTTTGGAGGAGGGCTTTACACCTTGGCTGATGCAAAAACAGCAGAATCCAAACACCAAGAAAATAGCCGACAATATGTGAACTTCGCATATTACAAAGTGGATCCCGCCTGGCGAAGGCTTCCGGAAGAAGAGCGAAAGCGCGGCAAGTGCCAGTTTATCGACGTCGTCAAAAGCTATGAACCGGACATGCTGGTCATTCCGTATTCACTGGTTGGGATTCGCGGCGACTGCGACTTTATGTTGTGGAGAATCAGCTACAACTTAATGGATTTTCAGGAGATGACAGCCCGGATGCTGGCGACTGATCTGGGCAAGTATCTCAGCACACCGTATTCCTACCTCGCCATGACAAAGCGGTCAACCTATGTCCGCGATCACGTTCATGATGACCAGGAAGGAACGCGCCTAAGGCTGACACCCGGCAAGTTCCGTTACCTGTTTGTCTATCCATTCGTGAAAACGAGAGCCTGGTACCGGCTGACGCAGCATGCCCGCCAGGGAATGATGAATGAGCACATTGAGATAGGCCACCGGTTTCCCACTGTCCGGCTCAACACCACCTATTCGTTCGGCCTGGACGACCAGGAATTTGTGGTGGCCTTTGAGAGCGACAAGCCAGACCACTTCCTCGATCTCGTGATGGAGTTGCGCCACGCCGAGGCCAGCAACTACACGCTGCGCGACACTCCGATTTTCACGTGCATCCATCGTGACCTGCCGGAGATGCTGGACCTGCTCGGCGGCTGATTCGGCGAATCAGAAAAAACTGGGGGCAAGGGATGAAAGCTGGATTTATCGGCTTGGGCAACATGGGGCTCCCCATGGCCCGTAACCTGTTGAAGGCGGGGCATGAGGTCATCGTGTACAACCGCACCCGCGAGCGTTCGGAAAGCCTGCGCGCACAAGGAGCAATCATTGCAAACCAGGCCGCTGATGCCTGCGGCGACGATGTTCTCATCACCATGCTGGCGGATGACCGGGCGGTGCGTTCTGTGGTCTTAGACGGGCAGTTAATTCCCAAACTTGGTCCTGATGCTGTGCATGTCTCGATGGCCACCATCAGCGTGGCGCTGGCCCAGGAACTTACTCGTGCCCATGCTGAAGCCGGAAACCAATTTATTTCAGCACCCGTTTTCGGTCGCCCCGAAGCCGCGGAAGCGGCAAAGCTGGCCGTTGTTGCCGCGGGCCCGTCCAAAATGATTGAGCGCTGCCAGCCGCTGTTTGATGCCATGGGGCAGCGAACCTTTATCGTGGGGGAAGAACCATCCAAAGCCAACACAGTCAAACTGGCCGGGAACTTCCTCATCCTTTCCGTCATTGAATCTCTGGGTGAAGCCTACGCTCTGCTCCGAAAGTCGGGTGTTGAGCCCGGGGCATTTCTTGAAATCATGACCAGCACTCTTTTTGCAGCCCCGGTTTATAAGATCTACGGAAACCTGATCGCAAAGGAACAGTTCCTGCCGGCCGGCTTCAAGCTTCCCCTGGGGCTGAAAGACGTGAGCCTCGTTCTGGCTGCGGCGGCAGACGCCCGGGCGCCAATGCCGGTTGCCAGTCTCGTCCGCGATCATATTCTCGCAGCCATTGCGCGCAACGGCGAGGACCTTGACTGGTCGGCATTTTCAAAAATTTCGGCTGAAAATGCTGGATTGAAATAGACCCGCTTCCTATAATCAATTTCGAAATTCCTTATCCGAAGTTACGAGAGGTTTATGAGACCCGCTGCCCTCAGGAAAGCAAAGCCCGCGAAGAAGAAGCCGGTTGTAAAAAAGAAGCTGGCCACGAAAAAAACACCGGGCGCGCAAGACGCGCGCGTGAAGAAAATCCTGGCGCAGCTTAAGAAGAAATACCCCGACGCCAGGTGCGCCCTGAATCACAACAATGCCTTTCAGCTTCTTGTCGCCACCATACTCTCAGCGCAATGCACCGACGTGCGCGTCAACAAGGTGACGCCGGCGCTCTTTGCAAAATATCCCGGCCCCCGCGACTTTGCCCGGCTGGACCAGAAGGTGCTTGAACAAGACATCAGGTCCACCGGATTTTTCCGCAACAAAGCCAAAAACATTATTGGCGCCGCAAAGAAGATCGTCGAAGATTTTAAAGGCAAGGTGCCCCAAAGCATGGACGAGATGCTGATTCTGCCCGGCGTCGCCAGAAAGACCGCGAATGTCGTGCTGGGAACCTGGTTTGAAATCCCAACCGGTGTCGTGGTGGATACGCACGTCTTTCGCATCGCACACCGATTGAATCTGTCGGACGGCAAAACGCCTGAAAAGGTTGAAGATGATCTGAAAAGACTCGTCCCCAAACGCCGCTGGGTCTCATTTGGACATCAGGTCATCCTGTTTGGACGGGAGATCTGCCAGGCACGCAAGCCACTGTGTATGGAATGCCCCATCGAACGACTCTGCGACGCGCCGGATAAGACTGTCTAGTACTTACGAAGTTTGCGTTTCAACGATTGCT
>Ga0102953_1000318_pt1 | contig 34392 bp, 27 predicted proteins | sample SalPon2A_C_D2_MG_FD_78509 | JGI IMG/M metagenome (GOLD analysis project Ga0102953, IMG submission 78509) | Soil microbial communities from South San Francisco under conditions of wetland restoration - Salt Pond MetaG R2A_C_D2_MG | ecosystem: Environmental > Terrestrial > Soil > Wetlands | place... | reverse complement strand
ATTTGTGTGTCCGGGGGGAGAGGTATACACCTATGACAAGAGGCATACCTTTACCCTGGCCGGTGAAAACAAAGTATATGCCGCTGGCCGTAGCAAACTGCTCCTTTCGTTCCGGGGGTTCCGCATTTGCCCTCTAATCTGTTATGATTTGCGATTTCCAGTCTGGAGCCGCAATGTGGAGGGCTACGATCTCCTGCTCTACGTGGCGAACTGGCCTGCCCGCAGGATCCTGGCCTGGGATACCCTGTTAAGGGCCAGGGCTATCGAGAATATGGCCTATTGTGCAGGGGTCAACCGAATAGGGACCGATTCGAATGGACATAGTTACAACGGCCATTCGGCCGTATACGATTCCCTTGGCGCCCGGGTAGCGTATTCGGATGAGGAAACCATTCTATATGCCAGGCTCAATCTGGAATCCCTGCAAGAGAGCCGCGACGCCCTCAAATTTTTGGATGACCGGGATAATTTTACCCTGGTACCTTAAATGTCTGTTCCAATTCCCAATTCGCCCGGACTTCGATAAGCTGAGGATAGTAGATAACGGGTTCGGGCTGCCGCCCTTCGAGGTAATCCCCCGTATCCCATTGCTCGTTTCCATTTTCATCATAAATCAGCCGGACCAGGTATTTGGAAGGTGGAAGGTTCAGAAACTCAAAGACCTGCGGACCCTCCGCATATATGGATCGCACAGTCTTCCCCTTTTCGTTGGCCAGCTGCATGATCAGCGGATAGGTAACCGGGCCTTCCAAAACAATACGCAGGTTCCCAAAATCGGCATAACTCCCGGTCGACATCCGGAAAATTAAACTGTCGTTCGTGTTCCCGAAAAAATCTGTAAAAGCCCCTGGGAACAGGTTGATCTGGTACCCGGTTTCGGGGTCTTTTTCAAATTGCATATAAAAGCGGTTGGCTGTACTATCCAGGCGGCTTTCATATCCCAGGCGAACGGAATCCTGGTTGATCATCGAAATTTTGGCAGTATCCACCTCTCGCAGGGGGATATTTGCCCTGATATAAAAGGTGTCCTGAAAATTGATTGCAGATCGGTTGCTGGCTGCCAGAAGCAGGGAGTCCATAGCAAGTTTCCGGGTTTTCAGGGTGAAGGTATCCCGTCTTGCAGCCGTTTCGTTCGTTACTTCAAAAACGATGGAATCGGTTTCAAATGGGGTGAACCAAAAATTGAGAGTGTCTTTCCCGGGTTCTTTTGCTACCAGAGTTTGAACTGTATCCGGCAGGGGGGTGAGGGGGTTGATACCAATTTCCTCCTCCTTGCCGTGAAAGCCGAAAATGATCCTGTTAGCCGAGGCCAGGCTGGGTTGTGAGATGCTGTAATCGGGGATTTCGCTGAAAAGGGTCAGGAGGTAAGTGGTGTCCGTTGGCAGGGAAACAGTATCGCGGATATACCCGATCTTATCGGTAAGCGGGTCGTAGGTATTGTTTTTGTCCTTATCCTTCAGGGCAAAGAGGGCATAATTACCCGCCTTCAGGTTTCGGAGGTGGAAAATGACCGTGCTGTCCAGGGTATTGGTAATATAATTAGGCGCTTTTTTATAGATGGCCGAATCCGTATAGCTGGAATCCATCTCATACAACATCACGCTGATAAAATCATCGGCCTCCCGGTTGAAGGCATCCTTAACAACCCCTTCTACCAGCAGGGAGTCAATGTAATCGCCTGTGGAAAATACATAGGTAAAGTAGTTGTTGGGATTTGCCTCGTTATTGTCCACGATGCTTTGTCCGAAATTCAGGGTGTAGGTGGTATTTTCCTGCAGGGTGTCCTTGATTACTATTTCCACATATTTTGCCGTTCCCCCCTGGGGGCTTATTTCGGGCTGATATTTCAGGGGCGGAGAGACAATCAGTTGGTTTTGAACATCTTTAAGGCGAACATATTCGTCAAAATAGAGCCGTATTTTCCGGGCGTGGAAGCCGGTTGAAAAATTTTCGGGCTCGGCCTTCAGTAGTACAGGTCCTTTTACGTCCTTGGGACCACCGGTGGGTGTCCCCCGTCGTGCGCATTGCCATAGAGCCACAACAACAAGAAGCATAAAAGCACAGGCGGCGAGGCGTTGTAATAAGGCCATTAGAAGGGGTTATAGACGCAAAGAAACGATTAATTTGGAGAACTTTAAAATCAGGGAACCACCGCCATGCTAGCAATATAAACCCGTGTCCCATGGGCTGTTTGCAAAGCTCTGGCGCATGCTTCCAGGGTGGCCCCTGTGGTAAGCACGTCGTCTACCAGTAAAATACTTTTGTTTTCCACGGCCCTGGAGTCGGCCAAACAGAAGTGGCCCCGGCTTCCCTCCCAGCGATACCAACGGTTTTTAGTGGTCTGAGTGCGGTTGTTGGAAGTTTTCACCAGGACCGAATCCAGCAGATCCACCTGAAGTTTGTCTGCAAGGCCCCTGGCAAAGAGGGCGACCTGGTTGTATCCGCGACGGCGAAGTTTAGCCGGGTGCAGGGGTACAGGCACCACCCCGTTTATTCGTTGGCCCAGGCCTTCGGCTTTCAACTGCTCCCCCCACCAATCTGCCAGGAATACCCCGATCTGGGGTTGATGGGCGTATTTCAGGGCATGGATCAGGTTTTTTACGATGCCTTTTTTGCCGTAAAAGAGAAAGGCAGCCGCCTTTTCAACGGGAATTCGGCCGTAAAATATCCGATCAACTGCATTTTCCTCGTCGAAGGTGAATTCGGTAAGTGGCATTTGATTTCGACAAACCGTGCACAAAAATTGCTCTCCCCGATATAATCGTGCATTACATCCAAAACACAGGTGTGGTAAAAGAACCGTGTTGATATCGTTTAGTATATTTGATAGCTTGGAAATCAACCAATTTTAGCCTTAAAACCTACTTAATTCTTAGCCTCCATTGAATGAACATTCAAGAAAGCAAAATCAACTATAAAATCATCGTTGCTGCATTGTTTGCCGTCATATTAGGCATCCTCATCGCCTTCTACTACAGCTATGCCCAATCCAGAACGCAGATTGGCTATCTGGAGAATGAGAAAAACCTCCTGGTAAAGGATCTGACGATGATGAAAACAGAGGTGGACCGCCTTTCCGCATTGAACGAGGTGAATGAGATCGAATTACAGGATTCCAAATACAAGGTGCAGCAATTGCTGGACTCTGTTGGGCGGCTGAATTTTACGGTGAGCAAATTGAGGGAAGATAAGAAAGAATTGCGCATCCTGGAAGCAAAATTCGATAGTCTTAAACTTAAAAACAACTTCCTTCGCTATAACAACATGCTCCTTGGCAATAAATATGAGGAAACCCGTAAAATGATTGAGGAATTGCGCGGGAGGAGCCAGTCGTTGGCGGAAGCGGAGGCTCAGTTGCGGGAAAAGAACCGGGAGTTGAGCAAGGAACTGCGCACAAAGAGTTATCTCAAGCTTGATGACGCTGAAGGCAGTGGGTTCCGGCTCCGAAGCAGCCGACCTATTAAGACCAACAAGGCCTCTACCATAGAAAAGCTGAGGGGGTGTGTAACCGTTCAGGGCAACCCCAACACCACAAGTGAGGAAAGGGTACTGTATTTCCAGTTCCTCGGACCCAATATGGGGGTGATCGAAGACAATGCCAATATTATTTCCGTAAATGGGAATATCTACAGCAAGCGGGTCGAATTTATATTTCAGGGCGAGGAAATAGTAGTTTGCGATTTCATTACCATCCCTGAGGGCAGCCTCTCTGAAGGCACCTATACCCTCAATGTTTTCGAGGATGAAAAACTCCTGGCTACCTCTGAATTTCAATTAAAATAATCTTCATTTTCAGGGCTAAACCACTATTTTTGCCCAATGGCAAAACAAGAAGACGATTTCAAAAAGGTCATTGCCCACGCCAAGGAATACGGCTATGTATTTCAATCCAGTGAGATCTATGACGGCCTGAGCGCTGTATATGATTACGGACAGAATGGGGTAGAGCTGAAAAACAATATCAGGCAATACTGGTGGAAGGCGATGGTACAGATGAACGAAAACATCGTTGGCCTGGATGCCGCCATCTTCATGCACCCCACTACCTGGAAGGCGTCAGGGCATATCGACGCATTTAACGACCCCCTCATAGACAACAAGGATTCCAAAAAAAGGTACCGGGCTGATGTGCTGGTTGAAGACCATGTCGCTAAAATTGAAGCCAAGGTTGAAAAGGAAGTCGAAAAGGCTGCGAAACGTTTTGGATCTGCTTTTGATGAAGGACAATTCCTAAGCACCAATGAGCGGGTCATCGGCTATCGCCAGCAGATACGGGACATCCGGAGTCGCCTGGGTAAATCCCTTGAAAGAGAGGACCTGGCCGATGTGAAACGCCTGATCGAGGAATTGGAGATTGCCTGCCCGGTTTCCGGATCCAGGAACTGGACGGATGTCAAACAATTCAACCTGATGTTTGGTACCAAGCTGGGCGCCAGTGCAGAATCTGCCATGGATTTGTTCCTCAGGCCGGAAACGGCCCAGGGGATTTTCGTGAACTTCCTGAACGTCCAGAAAACCGGTCGGATGAAGGTCCCGTTTGGAATTGCCCAGGTGGGAAAGGCCTTCAGGAATGAGATTGTTGCCCGCCAATTCATTTTCCGCATGCGGGAGTTCGAGCAAATGGAAATGCAGTTCTTCGTTAGTCCGGGCAGCCAGCAGGAATGGTACGAACACTGGAAAAAAATGAGGATGAAATGGCATCTCTCCATGGGGATGGGGGAGGATAACTACCGTTTCCATGACCATGACAAACTGGCCCACTACGCCGATGCGGCAGCCGATATCGAATTCCGTTTTCCATTTGGCTTTAAAGAACTGGAAGGCATTCACTCCCGTACCGATTTCGACCTGGCAAACCACGAAAAGTATTCCGGCAGGAAGTTGCAATATTTCGACCCTGATACCAGGGAGCATTATGTGCCCTATGTAGTGGAGACCTCTATTGGCCTGGACCGAATGTTCCTGGCAATTTTCGCGCATTCCCTGCAGGAAGAGGAGCTGGAAAACGGCACAAGCCGCACCGTCCTGAGGATTCCTCCTGTACTGGCACCTACCAAGGCGGCCGTACTGCCTTTGGTGAAGAAAGATGGCCTGCCCGAAATTGCCATGAAGATCTTTGAAGAACTCCGGTGGGATTACAATGTGGCCTATGATGATAAGGATGCTGTCGGCCGCCGGTATCGAAGACAGGATGCCGCCGGCACCCCATTCTGCATTACGGTAGACCACCAAACCCTGGAAGATGATACCGTTACCTTGCGTTACCGCGATTCCATGGAACAGGTACGCCTGCCCATTGCGGGCATCAGCTCCAGGATCTCGGCGGAAGTGGACATGAAATTCTGGCTAAAAAAAATGGCCTGAGCCTACCATTCATAACTTACTTCAAGACCGGTATAAAAGTTACTGTCGTTTCCCGGATAATAATAACGTGGTTCTGAATTCCCGAATCCCACGGCATTAATCAGTACGGAAGAGGCATAGCGGATATCGAAGATGTTGTTAAGCCCAAGGTCGAGTCCCATGGTTAGGGATCTCCCGAATTTCTTTTTGTACCCAACCCGGGTATTGCAAAGCGTATAGGCCTCGCTGCTCAGGGTATTCCCATCGGTCAGGGGGATTTCACCAACATGTTGCACGATGAAGGTCCAGTAGAAGGTGCGGGCATAGTCGAGCCGCCAGCCGGTATTGAAGCGGTGCCTGGGCACCCCGGTGAGGGGGTTGCCGGAATAGTCCGAATCGGCATCTATAAAACGGATAAAGCTGTGGTCGCTCAGGGAATAACTGAGGAATGGGGTCAGGGAGGTACTGTGGGTAAAGTCAATTACAAAACTGCCATCGAATTCCAGTCCCCGGTGCCTTGTCTTTCCGGCATTTCGGCCGATAAACTGGTCTTGGCCAACCCTTTCTGCAACCAGGAGGTTCCGGATATCCATCTGGTATACGGTTGCCTTAAGTTGCAATTTCTGCAAGTTGATTTCCGAACCGAGTTCATAAGAGTTCCCGGTTTCCTGTTCAATTGCAGGATTGATTATGCCTTCCGGGGTCAGGGTTTCCTCCAGACTTGGATTGGAGAATCCCCTGCTTAAGTTCGCGAAGATTCGTTGCCCGGGATCCCACCGGTATTCGAGTTCCAGGCTCGGTAGCAGGATGGTGCTAAAATCGCGGCTTGCGGAACGATTGGCGTCCCCGGTGTTAAAAAGGTCCCGGAAGGCGTAATGGGTTTTGTTCAGCGTTAACCCTGCCTGGGCGGTCAGTGCCTGTGCGAGCGGAAGCGTAAGGGTACCAAATGCATAAAATTGCCTGCGGAATTCCCTGTTGTGGCTCAGCTGTTCACCCTGTAGGCTGCCTTTACCCTCGTTGTCTTCATACAGGTTTTCATAAGTGGCCCAATGGTACTCGTCCTTAAAGAGCTCAGCCCCGAAGGTATAAGAGGCCTGCCCTGAACCCAGGGTGAAATCACCTTCAAACAGGGAACGGAACCCATAGGTATTCGTGTATTCATCGAGGATATTAAACGGCCTGGGTTCATAATGGTCCAGATAACTGTAAAAAATGCTGCTCTGGTTTTGGGATTCCTGCCCCAATTTCAAGATATGGTTGAGGCCCAACAAAGTATATTTATTGGATTCGTAGCCTTTGGAGGCGGCCCAGGTGAACGCTGCCTGTGAAGGATCTTGCTCAAAAGCCGTTTTTCCAAGGGAACTTGGGATTTCGGCGGTATAGTCGATATGGTTAACCAGCAGCCCGATGGTACTTAGCCTGTTCATTGCCAGAGAGGTGTTCAGGAGCAGGGCATCACGGTCAAAGCGGCTGTTGTCACGGTAGCCGTCCAGGCCCATATGGCCATAGTGTAATTCAAGCCCCATAGGGCCCTCCTGTTGTGAGAAGCCCAGGTTGTCCTTGAAAAGGCCGTAAGAACCCAGGGTCAGGCTGTTACGGAGGGACGTAGCCCCTGCGGGCGGGGTTTTGGTCTGCAGCAGGATGGCCCCGCCCAGGTTTGCTCCATAGTCCGTCCCCTTGGGCCCTTTGATCACTTCCATGGTAAAGAGGTTTTCCAGGTCGAAGGCTTCCAGGGTCGAAAACCCGGTTCCATCTGTGACAGGGATGTTATTATAGTAAAGCCGGAGCTTATCGGTTCCAAAAGGGGTACGGGCCCCAACCCCGCGGATGGTAATCCTGTTGGTATTAAGGGCCCCGGAAAGTACGTACACACCAGCAATCTGGTTAAGGGAGGCCGGCAGGTCAACCGGGCTATAGTTTCGGAAAACTTCCGGACCGATGATACTGGACGAGGTTATCCCTGTTGCCATTGGCTTTTTGGCCGGGTCTGTAAGGATGACTTCCTGAAGGTAGGTAACGGAATCCCGTTCCTTTACCTGGCCCATGATAGTCCCGAAAGCCAATAAAACCAGCAGGGTGCCACAGTAGTTCTTCATCTGGGAATTTTGGTTTTTTAAATGTAAAGATTAAAACCTGAATCCTATTGAGAGGCCGCCCCTGTACATAAAACTGTCCTGGAATTCTTCAGGGTTGATGTTCCTTCCGAACCCGCCAAAGACTTCCAGGGAGAACTTCTGACTCCGGGTTACCCACTTGTTGCCCAGGCCCAGGCCCAGGGCCAGGGTATTATATTCCAGGTTTTGGTTGCCCAGGAGGGCATCGTCTGTGGATTCCTTCCCCGAATAATACAGGCCAAAGGCTTCTGCAAAGAAGCCGCTCCTGGGCTCGTAACCGAAGTATGCCCTGAAATTGGGCCCTATCCCAAAGTTGCCATTGTAGTCCAGGGCATCGTTATCTGCATAGATGGTGCCTCCAATGCTGGTATCCTCCCCCAAAAAATATTCGTAAGATCCTTCTACAGTCGTGGTAGCGAGGAAGAGCCCGATATCGAATTTGATCTCATGACTCGTATCAAATCTGGGATAGGCCTGTGCCTGTGCCAGCATGCCGTACAGGAAAAACAGGAATGTCAGTTTTTTCATAAGAAGTGATTTGATCCTGGGAGACCGGTGGATCCTCCCAGGTAGCAAAGGTACATAAGCAGGGGCATTTCGCCCGGCAGGAAAGTTTTGGCGTTTACCTCTCTTCCGTTAATAAAACTTTCCATGCCAAGTAAACATTGTTATTTTAGTCGGAAATTTAACGAATTGAAAGTAGTATCCTATAATGTAAACGGGATTCGTGCTGCCCTGTCCAAGGGGTTCCTGGAGTGGTTGGGCCCCGTAAACGCCGATGTAGTATGCCTGCAGGAGATCAAGGCTATGGAAGAACAACTGGACCTGGCCTTGTTCGAACGGGCCGGATACCCTTACCATTATTGGTTCAGTGCCCAAAAAAAGGGTTACAGCGGGGTGGCCGTCTTGTCCAGGACCCGCCCGGACCATGTGGAATACGGCACGGGGATCGACTATATGGACCATGAAGGACGAAACCTGAGGGTAGATTTTAACGGACTCTCGGTGATGAGCCTGTATTTGCCCTCGGGGACCAATATAGCCCGCCTGGACCATAAACTTCAGTATATGGCTGATTTCCAGACGTATATCAACAAGTTAAAAAAAACACACCCCAGGCTATTGGTTTGCGGAGATTACAATATATGCCACAAGGCTATAGACATCCACGACCCGGTACGCAATAAAAATGTCTCGGGCTTCCTTCCCGTTGAACGGGAATGGATAGGTAACTTTATCGACAGCGGGTTTATTGACAGTTTCCGGTATTTCAACCAGGCACCACACCAGTACACCTGGTGGAGCTATCGCGCCAACGCCCGGCAAAAGAACAAGGGCTGGCGCCTGGATTATGGGATGGTCAGTGAACCGCTGGAGCCATGGATCAGGCGTTCCGTTATCCTGTCGGAAGCCAGGCACAGTGACCATTGCCCGATCCTTGTGGAACTCGATGTTTAAGCCGGAATGAAAACCACCGGCGTCATGCTTGAAACAACCTAAACTATCATGCGCTATACCAACTTACCGCATACCGACCTTGAAGTAAGCAAGATCTGCCTGGGCACTATGACCTGGGGCCGGCAGAATTCAGAAAAAGAAGCTTTCGAACAAATGGATTATGCCCTGGACCAGGGGATCAATTTTTTTGATACGGCTGAGCTCTATCCCATCCCGGCCCATCCTGATTTCCACTCGCATACGGAGATCATTATCGGAAACTGGTTCAAAAAAACCGGGAAGCGAGACAAGGTGGTCCTGGCGTCCAAGATTGCCGGGAAAGCTGATTTCACCAAATTCATACGTACCACCGGATTCAGCCGGGACTCCCTGATCGACGCGGTTGACGCGAGCCTCAGGCGTTTGCAGACCGATCATATAGACCTGTATCAATTGCATTGGCCGGAACGGAATACCAACTATTTCGGAAAAAGGGGGTATAAGCACGAAAGCACGGATCATTGGGAGGATAACATCCACCAGGTGCTGGAAACCCTGCGCGACCTGATACAGGAAGGGAAGATAAGGCAGGTGGGCCTTTCCAATGAAACGCCATGGGGGGTAATGCGATTTCTGGAAGAAGGGAAGGTGCACGGGAGTCTCCCACGGATGATCACCATCCAGAACCCCTATAACCTGCTAAACCGCCTGTTCGAAGTAGGCCTTTCAGAAATTTCAATGCGTTCCAAAATCGGCCTCCTGGCGTATTCCCCGTTGGGCTTTGGGACCCTGAGTGGCAAATTCCTCGGAGGGATGCGGCCCGCCAATGCGAGGATCGTACTTTTCCCCGGATACCAGCGATACAGTAGTGAAAATGCCGAGTTAGCGACACAGCGTTACTATGACCTGGCTGTTTCCCACGGGCTGTCCCCTGCACAGATGGCGCTTGCTTATGTAACTTCCAGACCTTTTGTGACCAGCAATATCATAGGGGCGACCAGTATGAAGCAACTGAAGGAAAACATTGGGAGCATCGACCTGGAATTGAGCGACGCCGTACTGCAGGGGATAGAACATATCCATAATGACATCCCCAACCCGGCGCCATAAGGAAGTTATCCGAAGAGGGCCTTAACCAGGGCCTCGATTTTCCCAAGGCGGACGACACGTATCTTGTTATTTTTCAGAGTAATGTTACTGTTCGTGGACACGAAAATGGTGTTAAACCCGAGTTTCTCAGCCTCCTGAATGCGCTGATCCACGCGTTGTACCGGTCGTATTTCCCCCGCCAGCCCCACTTCCGCTGCGAAACAAACCCCCTCCTTCAGGGCAATGTCTGCGTTGCTTGAAAGCACCGCCGCCACTACGGCCAGGTCTATGGCCGTATCATCAACCGTGATGCCCCCGGTTACGTTCAGGAATACATCCTTGGCGGCCAGTTTAAAGCCGGCCCTTTTTTCCATTACCGCCAACAACATGTTGAGGCGCCTTGCATTATAACCTGTAGATGAACGCTGTGGGGTTCCGTATACGGCCGAGCTCACAAGGGCCTGGATTTCAATCATCAGGGGCCGCATCCCTTCCACAGTGGCTGCCACTGCCGTGCCGCTAAGGCCTTCTTCATTCTTCGAGATCAGTATTTCCGATGGATTGCTTACTTCCCGTAGCCCGCTTCCCTGCATTTCATAAATGCCCAGTTCTGATGTAGATCCGAAGCGGTTCTTTAGGGACCTCAGGATGCGGTATACATAGTTCCGGTCCCCTTCAAACTGCAGGACCGTATCCACCATATGTTCCAGGATCTTGGGCCCGGCAATGGCCCCGTCTTTGGTAATATGCCCAATGAGCACCACTGGGGTGTTGGTCTCTTTGGCAAATTGGATCAGTTCGGCCGTGCATTCACGGATCTGTGAGATGCTGCCTGCGGCGGATTCAATATAATCTGACTGGAGGGTTTGGACGGAATCAATAACCACCAACTCCGGGGCCAGTTCAGACACATGCCGAAAAATATCCTGGGTGCGTGTTTCAGTCAGGACGAAGCAATGTTCACTATCCGGATGGATACGGTCTGCGCGCATCCGGATTTGTTTCTGGCTTTCTTCACCCGATACATATAAGGTGGGGAAGGGCAGTTTTAAGGCAATTTGCAGTAGGAGGGTACTTTTGCCCACTCCGGGTTCCCCCCCGAGAAGTACCACGGAACCCGGCACCAGACCTCCGCCCAATACCCTGTTGAACTCCGGGTCGTAGGTATTGAGCCTCCATTCCTTGTCGGTCCGGATTTCCTGTACCCTGAGCGGCCTGCTACTCTTTTTTGAAGGTGACCGGGAGGTCTGCCACCCCGTCTTGTCTTCTTTCTGAAGCACTTCCTCAACCAGCGTATTCCACTCTTTACAGGCAGGGCATTGCCCCTGCCATTTGGCATATTGGGCCCCGCAATTCTGACAGAAAAAGGCTGTTTTAGTCTTGGCCATGGGCTGGGATCGTAAAGGCCAAAGATATTGTGGCTACAAGTAAAATCAAAGGATTAAGACGGCAATAAAATGCCGGGACGAAGGATTCCTAAAAGGGCTGCATTCAGGGTTTAGAAACCAAAGTCGGCCTTGAGGGCATCCATCTTATCCAGGGCCATTTCTTTGGTCAGGAAGTCGATTTCCGCCATCCCAAAAGCCTTTTCGAAAGTGCGTAGCGCCTTCTTGGGTTCCCCGGTCTGTTCGTAGTATTCACCTTCAAAATAGAAGCCCAGCATGGTATCCGGAAATTCCTTTTTGCAGAGGTCCGAGAGGGGTTTGAGGGATTCCGTATCTTCTTTTTTCCTGCAGCCCGCGTATATTGCCATGATATCATTGAGGGATACCGGCACGCGGAACCCGAATAGGGATTCGATCAGGTCATACTTGTCCTGAAGGTATTTAAAGACCGGTTCATCCGATGTCAGGATTTTCTTTTGATATTCTTCCGGGCTAATGGGTTTGAAGAGCTGGAAAGTCTGGTCCCAGGCTTTTCCCAGGCCATAAGTTGCTATGGATACATCGTTGGCAGCGGGGTATTCATCATAGAAGTAGCGGATATTCTCCTTTCCGAGGCCTTTAATGCCCTGGTTTAATTCCTGGATAGCCTTCCAGTCGTCTCCTTTACCCGGTTCCGCAATCAGGTGGTAAAAAATAGGCTGCTCCATGGCCTGCAGGCGGGCGGGCACCCGGCTGGCCATTTCCGGTGCGAGCCGGGGGGAAATGCTGATATAGGCATCAAAAAGCGATTGGTCCTTAAAAAGGAAGTAATTGCCAAAATTGGCCGTGATATCATATCCCACAAACATCTTAAACGGGGCGGTACTGTAGGAGGTCTCCAGGTAAGGGATGATTTCCATCCCAAGGAATTCATAGAACAGTTTGCCTTTCTCGGTGGGAAGGCCACTATCTTTTTCAAAGGCACAGTCGTACCAGCGCAGGTCGTTCTTGCTTTGCTCCACCCCTACCACAATGGCCTCCGGCATTCCCTCGAAGCGGCTATAGAATTTAGAAATGGCCACTACCTGGTCAAACAGGTATTCTGCATCCAGGACGACTACGAGGGGGTATTTTTTATCGGGGCTGTAGTCTTCGGGGAAATAGTATTTAACATCCCTGCGCTCCTGCAATTTAAAAGATTCGAAGATCTCCTGCTTCACCTGGGCAAAGATGCCGGTACAAACAAACAGGGCAAACAAAAAGGATAGGTTGCGCCTCATGGAATACATATTGGGTTGAGTCCGCTTAACGGTTTCTGTTCAATAACGGTAAGACCAGAAAAGATATTGCCCCGAAAAAGACAACCATAAAAGTCTGTGAGATCCACATGATCCAGCCGAAGGCATCGCCGGAAACATCCGATATCCCGTAAATGGCAAGGGAACTACTCACTGCGATCGGATAGATACCGATGCCCCCATTGGTTGTAGACATGGCAAAAGCCCCTGCTATAAAACCCACCATGATTTCATCCAGTGCCAGACTGCGCGTTTCGGGAACAGTGTATTTGATCACCCAGAACATTCCTATATAGGCTATCCAGATAAAAATAGTATGACAAAGAAAGAGCCATTTTTTCTCCATCTTAAAAATGCTCATAACCCCTTCCAGGAGGCCTTTGATGAAATTTTTCAGCTTCAGGGCCAGGCGGTGGGTGGATCGCCTGAGGAATGCGAGGAAGAGAAAGAGCCCTAAGATACCCAGTGCAAGTAAAACCAACATGGCGGCAAGGCTTACCCCGCGACCGTCCAGGAAGCGGAGCAGGTTATCGGTTTGCAGGAATAAGGTGATGATGATGAGCAGAAGGAGCATGATGACGTCGATCACGCGTTCGGTTACAATGGTCCCGAATCCCTTTTGAAAAGGAACGCCTTCATAGGTGCTCAGGGCGGTGGCCCGCAGCACTTCACCGGATCTGGGGATGCCCAGGTTTGCAAAATAACCGATCAGGATAAATTGTACGCTATTTATTATGCTGGAGCGATATCCCATGGGCTTCAGGAGATAGTTCCATCGGATAGCCCTTGAGATATGGCTGAGAATGGCGATCAGGATTGAGATCCCCACCCAGAAGAGGTTTGCTTCCCGGATGTATTTGATTATCTGCCGGCGGTCTTCCGGGGAAGTCATGTAATAGGAATACCAAACCAGGAAAAGCCCCAGGCCGATAGGGAGGAATAATTTGAGCGCTTTTTTAAGCTGTTGGTTCAAAATCAGGTCAGGCGGTTGGTGGCTTCGTCGGGAAATATCAATGCCGGATTGAATTTTTTGGCCTCCTCAATATCCATATGGGCATAGGTAATCAGGATAAGGATATCTCCAACGGCCACCTTGCGGGCAGCCGCCCCGTTCAGGGTTAGTTCACCCGTACCCCGCGGGCCGGGGATGGCATAGGTTTCCAGGCGTTCCCCGTTGCTGTTGTTCACCACCTGCACCTTTTCACCGCGAATGATATTGGCCGCGTCCATTAGGTCTTCATCTATCGTTATGCTGCCGATATAATTAAGATCGGCGCCGGTAACCCGAACGCGGTGTATTTTAGATTTTACTACTTCCACTTGCATGGCGCAAAGATAGGTATTTTAGTTGAGGGATATATTGTCAATAAGCCTTACCCCGTTGGCATAGGCGGCAATGAAAGCCCTGTATTTTCGGTCTTTTCGCTTCCTGAGAACAGGTGTCAGCGTATCTGCATCTGCGATCTCCACATATTCGAGCTTCAGGTGGGGATGTGCCCGGAATTGCTGCCGCACCCATTTCACGATAAATGGGGCACTTTTCGTGCCAAATTTGGATTTGGCTGCTTTCAGGGTTTTATAAATAAAGGCGGCCTCTTTCCGCAGCCTTTCAGTCAGTCTTTGATTCCGCGAACTCAGGGCAAGGCCACCGGCCTCCCTGACAATTGGGCAGCCGATGACCTCTACCGGGAGATTCTGGGCGGCGACCAGCTTTCGGATGATCTGTAACTGCTGGAAATCCTTTTCCCCGAAATAGGCGCGATGAGGCCTTATTAACCGCAGGAGCTCTTCCACAATGGTTCCGACCCCATTAAAATGCCCCGGGCGGTGCAGGCCTTCCATTACCTGATCCAGCCCCTCAAAATTATAGGTCCGGCTCAAGACTGCCTCCCCGTACATTTCATTTGTTGAAGGGGCAAAGACCAGCAGGTCCTCACCAACCGGCCGGAGCAGCCGCAGGTCATTTTCCAGGCTTTTAGGGTATTTTTCGAGATCGTCCGGGTTGTTAAACTGGGTGGGATTCACGAAGATACTGACCACCACCAGGCCGTTTTCTTTCCTTGCGCGCTGCACCAGGGCAAGGTGACCGCGGTGCAGGGCACCCATGGTTGGGACCAGTCCGACATCCCCGTCTCCAGGCCCTGAAGAATCGAGATAAGACCGTATTTCTTTTTTGGTTTTAAATAGCCGCATCATCCAAAATATGAGCGTGCAAACTTACTATAAATACTGCTATTCTGCATAATTTTTGTAATTTTGCAGCTACGTTTAGCTCCATATACAAAATAAACGATCTATGACTGGCAAAAAGATATTGTTTGTATCTTCAGAATTAGTACCCTATCTCCCCGAGAACGAAGTTTCCCTAATGTCTTACGAAGCACCAAGGATGGTTAACAGCAACGGCGGCCAGATCAGGATATTCATGCCCAGATACGGCAATATCAACGAGCGCAGGCACCAGTTACATGAAGTGATCCGGCTATCGGGGATGAACCTGGTGATCAATGACATGGATATGCCTTTGATTATCAAGGTGGCGTCTATCCCCAGGGAGCGGATCCAGGTGTATTTTATAGATAACGAGGAGTATTTTAAACGAAAAGCTACTTTTGCTGATGAGAACGGGGTTTTATTCCCGGACAATGACGAACGGGCGATATTCTTTGCCAAGGGGGTGGTGGAGACGGTTAAAAAACTCAACTGGTCACCAGACATTATCCACGTGCACGGATGGATGGCCTCGCTGTTGCCTATTTACCTGAAACATTATTACGCAGATGAGCCGCTCTTTGCCGACAGCAAGATCGTAACTTCGGTATATGGCCGCAGTTTCGAAGGGGAGCTGGACGAACATCTCAAAGATAAAATAGCGTTTGACGGCATTTCAGAAAATGCCATTGCGCTTTTAAAAAAACCCACCTATAATAATTTGTTAAAAGTAGCCGTAGATTTTTCCGATGCCATTATTTTAGCCGCTGAGGAGATTCCGGATGAGCTAATGGAGCATATAGACAGCCTTGAAAAACCAGTGCTGCCCTATGTTTCCATACAGGAATTTGAAGAAGCCTATGCCAACTTTTACAACTCTGAAGTGTTGAGCAGGGTCATATGACAATTGGCGCGACCGACCACAAAAACACTTTGGTGAGACCCATGGCCTAAGATATAATTTGTCAGAACGAGGCACCTGCAATTGGTTGCGGCAGGGGTTGGATCGTTCTTTGTTGTTTTAAAACGGATGTGCGTTGCGGATGAATAAGAGACGATTGAATCAAAAGCTGAAGTATATACTTGTACCCGTTCTGGCGGCTTTCGTTTCCCTGCCGGTGTTTCAATCCTGCGAACAGGATACAGTGACTATAGGGCAGGACGTAATCGGGGGCAAACCGTTCACTACAGACCGGGCCACCTACGATGTTTTTGCCTATAACCACAAGATTGATGCCGTGCAAACCAACCGCATGCCTATATACCAGATCGGTACTTTTATGGATCCCGTCTACGGGCATACAGAAGCGAGTATCACCACCCAACTGCAACTTTCGGCTACCAATCCGGTTTTTGGAGATACGGCCGAACAGGACGAAACTACCCCCGAAAACGAAACGGTCACAAGTGTCATCCTTTATATGCCTTATCTTCAAAATTCGGCCCCGGACCGGGACCTGGACGGGGTGATCAACGAATTGGATGCCGATCCGGACGATCCCAACAGTGATACCGATGGGGATGGCGTCTCAGATAATACAGAGCGGATTGTGGGCACTGATCCCCTGAACCCGGATACGGATGGGGACGGTATCAATGACGCCGAGGATCCCGATACCGCAGTGAACCGATTCCCGAAAAGGGTTGACCTGGATAGTATTTTCGGAAACCGGGAAGCACCTTTCAATTTTAAGGTTGAGCGCTCCACCTATTTCCTGCGCGACCTGGACCCCAACAGCAATTTTGAAGATACACAGTCCTACTATTCCAACCAGCAATTCTCACCCGATTTTACCTCGGAGGTTTTGTTTGACGACCAGCTCACGGTAAGTGATGAAGAGATCCTGATCTTCCCGGAAGACGATCCCACCACAGAAGACGACGAATCTCAGAACGCCCCAACCCGCATCCAACCGGGAATACGGGTGGAATTGGATCCGGCCTTTTTTCAGCAAAACATCCTGGACAAGGAAGGGCAGTCCGAACTGCTCAGCCAACAGAATTTCAAGGACTATTTGAGGGGGCTTCACCTTTCGATCAGCCCGGTAACGGATGATCTCCTTTTTCTCTTTGACCTTACCGATTCGTATATCACCATCAACTACGAATATGACAATGAAGTAAACGGGGAGGCGACCACCTCGAAATCCTCTTTCCGGATCAACATGATCACTACGAGCACCAGCACCGGTATCAGTGGTAATGCCGTGAATACCTTTGCAAATGAAGCTTATCCGGCTGCGATTACCGACCGGCTGGATACTGGCGAGAACGCCTCTCGCATCTATTTAAAAGGGGGTGCCGGGGCTTATTCGGAGATCAAATTGTTCGATCCCAACAATGGGGAAGATATCATTAACCAGATCAAATCAAAGAACTGGATTATCAACGAAGCCAACCTGGTATTCTATGTAGACCGCGACGCCCTGAGTATGGGAACGGGCACCAGGGTAGAGCCCCCCAGGTTATACCTCTACAACGCCGAAACCAATGAACCCCTGTATAACTTCCTGACAGACCAGTCCGTAACCGATACTCCCCTGGGGGTTTTGTTGAACCACGACGGGATCCTGGAAAAGAGTGAAGACGGCCGGGGGTTGAAATACACCATACGGATTACAGACCATATCAACAATATCATCCAGCGCGATTCCGCCAATGCCACCCTGGGGCTGGCCGTTACCTCGGATATCCGGACCCGGAGCCAGCGGGCTGCCCAGCTATCGGGCAATGAGATGGCGGATGTACCGCTGATGTCGATTGTAAACCCCCTTGGGACCGTATTGTACGGCAGCAATGTGCCGGCCTCGGAACCTAAAAAGCTCAAACTGGAGATCTACTACACGGAGACCAGGCAATAAGCCGGAACCGGATACAGATTATTTTGCTTATCTCATCGGGAAAAGCATCCGTATTCGGTCACAAATCGTACATTTGCCCTTTAATATCGCCCGTGCTTCCCCAACGGACTTAAACGAATGCCTATGTGTGGAATCGTTGGATATATTGGCCACCGCGAAGCCTATCCCATCATTATAAAAGGATTACAACGCCTGGAATACAGGGGGTACGACAGTGCCGGAATTGCGCTCTATGACGGCACGGATATAAACCTTACCAAAACAAAAGGCAAGGTTGAGGACCTTAGATGCCTCTCTGAAGCTGGCATGTCCCTGCTCGGTAACCTCGGTATCGGCCATACCCGCTGGGCCACCCACGGGGTCCCCAACGATGTCAATTCCCACCCTCACTATTCAAATTCCGGAGACCTGGTCATCATCCATAACGGGATAATTGAGAATTACGAATCCATTAAGAAGGAGTTGATCAAGAGGGGCTATGAATTTCATTCCGAAACGGATACAGAAGTGTTGGTAAACCTTATTGAGGAGGTTAAGAAAAAGGAAGGGGTAAAACTGGGCAAGGCGGTTCAGATCGCCCTTAACCAAGTAGTGGGCGCTTATGCCATCGCGGTATTTGACAAAAAGAAACCAGATGAGATCGTCGTGGCCAAACTGGGAAGTCCCCTGGCAATCGGCATAGGCGAGAACGAATTTTTTGTGGCTTCGGATGCCTCGCCCTTTATTGAGTTCACGAATAAATCCGTCTACCTGGCCGACGAAGAAATGGCTATCATACGTCCGGGCAAGGAAATCAAACTGCGTAAAATTAAGGACGATTCCGTTGCGTATCCCCTGGTACAGGAGTTACAACTCAATCTTGAAGAGATTGAAAAAGGAGGGTACGAACATTTTATGCTGAAGGAGATTTACGAACAGCCCAGGGCAATAAAGGATACCTACAGGGGCCGTTTACTGGTAGAGCAGGGGATCATTAAAATGGCGGGGATAGACCAGAACCTGGAGAAATTTACGAACGCAAACCGGATAATCATTGTCGCCTGCGGAACGTCCTGGCATGCCGGTCTTGTGGCCGAATACATTTTTGAGGACCTGGCCCGTATCCCTGTGGAGGTGGAGTACGCGTCTGAATTCCGCTACCGCAACCCCGTGATCACTGAACGGGATGTGGTCATTGCCATTTCCCAGTCGGGCGAAACGGCAGACACCCTGGCAGCTATCAAGTTAGCGAAGGAACATGGGGCATTCGTCTTTGGAATCTGCAACGTGGTTGGCTCTTCCATTGCCCGGGAGACCGATGCCGGTGCCTTTACCCATGCCGGCCCCGAAATAGGGGTTGCCTCCACCAAGGCCTTCACAACGCAGATCACCGTACTTACTCTTCTGGCGCTGAAACTGGCCAAGCAGAAGGGGGTGTTTTCAGAAACCCGATTTCATGAGTTCCTTTCGGAAATGGAAAATATCCCGGCTAAAGTGGAAAAGGCCCTGGAATCCAACGCCCTGGTGGAAAGCATCGCCAGGGTTTACAAGGATTCAGGAAACTGCCTTTACCTCGGCAGGGGGTATAATTTCCCCGTAGCCCTGGAAGGTGCCCTGAAACTTAAGGAAATCAGTTACATCCACGCCGAAGGATACCCGGCAGCCGAAATGAAGCACGGCCCCATTGCCCTTATTGACGAGCACATGCCCGTAATAGTAATCGCAACCAACAAAGGGCACTATGAGAAAGTAGTCAGCAATATTCAGGAGATCAAATCCCGCAAGGGTAAGATCATCGCCCTGGTTACCGAAGGGGATGAGCAGGTCAGGGAACTGGCCGACCACGTCATCGAAATACCCGAGACCCTGGAAGCCCTGACACCGTTGCTCACCACCATCCCACTGCAGTTGCTTTCTTACCATATCGCCGTTATGCGCGGGTGTAATGTGGATCAGCCCAGGAACCTTGCCAAATCGGTAACGGTGGAATAGATTTCATCATAGGCTTACTTTTTTTACCACACCTGTTCTGGGTTCAATTGGTAACCCCCCGATCGGCCGGCCGGCCAGTTTACAATTCTTTTATTATGCACGCATAATTTTTGAGGATTTCACATTTTGGGTACAAAAATTTTGGTATCTTGGTTCTAAGCGAAACATAACTAGACTTTAACTCTTTACGAATGAGAACCGTACTTCTGTTTTCACTTTTTTTAATGGGGATTGCTGGTCATGCCCAGACCACAATAAATGGAACGGTAAAGGATCAAAATGGTGAGCCGGTGGCCGGTGCGAATGTGGTAATCATTGGGAAGGCCATTGGGACCGTAACCGATTTCAACGGGAATTTCATCCTTCAGACGGCTGAGGTACCCCCTTTCCAGATCCGCATTACCAGCATTGGGTATACCGATTTCATCGCTGATGTGGTCTCTGCAGAACAGACTGTGCAGGCGATATTGCAGGAGTCCCAGACCATGCTCGACGAAATTGTGATATCAGCCTCCCGGACCCCGGAAAGAATTTTCGAATCGCCGGTTTCGGTTGAACGTTTCGGGCTCAGGGATATTAAGACGACCACCGCCCCTTCCTTCTATGGGGGGCTACAAAACCTGAAAGGGGTTGACATCAATACGAACAGCCTCACCTTCCAGTCTGTAAACACCCGGGGTTTCGCCACATTTGCCAACAACCGCTTCCTCCAGCTGGTAGACGGGATGGACAACTCGGCTCCCGGATTGAATTTCGTACTGGGAAACCTGGTGGGGATGTCGGAGTTGGAAGTCCAGAGCGTTGAAATCCTACCCGGTGCTTCATCCGCACTGTATGGAGCCGGGGCATTTAACGGAATCCTGTTCATGAACAGTAAAAGCCCGTTTGATTACCAGGGAATCAGTGCCTATGGCAAGGTGGGCATCACCTCCCAGGAGGCCGCAGGAGACAATTCCTATTATGATTTCGGGATGCGTGCGGCCAAGGCGTTTAGCGACAAGTTTGCGATCAAGGCGAATATCTCTATTCTGAAAGGAGAGGACTGGCACGCCGATAGCACGGCCGACCTGGCTATGCCCGGGGCGGACCGATCCAACCCGGCTTATGACGGACTCAATGTATATGGAGATGAAGTCGGCACCCTGCTGAATTTCGATGCCGCCGCCGGCCTCCCATCGGGGACGGTGGGTTCTGCCTTTGTAACCCGTACGGGCTATTTGGAGCGGGAAATGGTAGACTATGATGCCGAGAGCGTGAAAACGGATTACTCCCTGAACTACCGCCCTTTTGGGGACGACCTTGAATTGAGTTACAACGGCCGGATCGGGAGGGGCAATACGATCTACCAGAGGGCCAACCGCTATGCCATCCGCAATTTTACCATGCAGCAGCATAAACTGGAACTCAAGAACGACCATTTCTTTATCCGCGGGTACATAGTGTCAGAAGGCGCTGGGGATTCCTATGATTCCCGCTTTGCGGCCATCAACGTAAACCGCCAGTGGAAGTCGGACACCGAGTGGTTCACGGAATATGCCCAGACCTATATCGGCGCCCGTCTGGGCGTGGGTACCGGTATCCCGCTTGATGAAACATCTGCCCATGCCCTGGCCCGTCAGGCTGCGGATTCCGGGCGTTATCTTCCGGGGACACCTGAATTCCAGAAAGCATTAGAAAAGGTGACAAATGACGGGAACCTCAATACAGGAGCCAAATTCATTGACAATACCAAATTCCGGCATCTGGATGCCAATTACAACTTCTCCAACCTGACGAGCGAGTTTGCCGATATCCAAATAGGCGGGTCCTACAGGGAATATGAACTGAATTCCAGCGGAACCATATTTACCGATATCGATGGTCCTATTACCTATAAGGAATACGGCGCCTATTTACAACTGCAACGAAAATTGCTGGATGAACACCTGAAATTCACAGGATCCATTCGATATGACAAGAACGAATTCTTTGACGGCTTCTTTTCCCCTCGCCTTTCCTTTGTTTACAACATTGGGACCGATCAGAATCAAAACGTTCGGGTATCCGTGCAGCAGGGCTTCCGGAACCCGACCACACAGGATCTCTTTATCGGGCTCAATGCCGGACGGGCCGTGCTGGTAGGGTCTGCGCCCGATAACCTGGACCGGGATATCCGCCAATACAACCTGAGTGCCGGCGGACAAATGATCACAGGGCAATCAAAGGCCACCGTTGTAGGCCGCGCAGCCTATGAAAATGCTTTCTCCCTGGCTTCGGTAAACGCCGGCGCCCCGGCGGCCGTGAATACACCTTTGGTAAAGCCGGAGGAAATCACTGCATATGAAGTAGGGTACCGGGCGCAATTCGGGAGCGTGGCGATAGACCTGAGCGGCTATTACAACCGCTATAAGAATTTTATATCGAACACTACGGTAATCGTTCCCTTTTACGGGCAGGCCGGGGACGGAACCCTCTCACTCCTGGCCCTGCAGAATAGCGATTACTTCCCGTACCAGACCTACACCAATTCCCTGGCGAAAATCGAGAGCTGGGGAGCCGTGGTGGGCGTTGACGCGAAGATACTGGGAAATTATGACATTGGAGTGAGCTATACCTATGCCGATTTAAATTTTGACCAGGCTGCATTTCCCGATTTCAGGACCAATTTCAATTCCCCACACCATAAAGTCAAGGCCTCCTTTGGCAATACGGCACTTTTCGAGAATTTCGGGTTTAAAGTGAATTACCGTTGGAGCGATAGTTATTTCTGGCAGGCCACTTTTGCCGATGGTTATATTGATGCCTACACGGTGCTGGATGCCCAGATCAACTATGAGGTACCCAGCATAAAAACAGTCTTTAAAGCAGGGGGATCCAACATCCTGGGGGATGAATATTTCTCGGCTGTGGGAGCTGGTGCGGTAGGCGCCATCTATTATCTTGCATTGACCATAAACCCCTGATCCATTCAGAGATACCAAAAAAACAGGCGGCTGGGAACAGCCGCTTTTCTTATGGGAAAAAAAGCGCGGGAAGCGTTCACATATTCCATAGATATGCCCTATATTTGCAGCCTGAAAAACCAAGCTTCGGGCCAGGGGTGCGGAGGAAGGTAAATAGCTAAAATTCTTTAATACAAATATCAGCAATGGCAAAGATTACAGGTAAGGTGGCACAGATCATTGGCCCGGTGATTGATGTGGAATTCAAATCCGCAGAAGACCTCCCTAAAATTTATGACTCCCTGGAGATCAATCGGGAAGACGGCTCTATCCTGGTCCTTGAAGTACAGTCACACATAGGAGAAAATACCGTGCGATCCATTTCGATGGATTCGACGGACGGCCTCTCCCGTGGGGTGGAAGTGGTGTCCACGGGTGATGCCATACAAATGCCGGTTGGGGAAAATATTTACGGGCGGCTTTTCAATGTTATAGGGGATGCCATTGACGGCCTGGGCAACCTTCCCAAGACCGGCAAGAACGGCCTTCCCATCCACCGGGAAGCGCCCAAATTCGAAGACCTGACTACTAGCACGGAAGTCCTGTTCACCGGGATAAAGGTGATCGACCTGATTGAGCCTTACGCAAAAGGTGGAAAGATCGGCCTCTTTGGAGGAGCCGGGGTCGGGAAAACCGTCTTGATCCAGGAATTGATCAACAACATTGCCAAAGGACATGGCGGACTTTCCGTATTTGCAGGGGTAGGTGAGCGTACCCGCGAGGGGAACGACCTGCTGCGTGAAATGCTTGAGTCTGGCATCATCAAATATGGGGAGGAGTTTAAAAAATCAATGGAAAAAGGAGGATGGGACCTCAGCAAGGTCGATAAAAAGGCCATGAAAGAGTCCAAAGCCACCTTTGTGTTCGGGCAGATGAACGAACCTCCGGGCGCCCGTGCCAGGGTAGCCCTTTCCGGACTCACCATCGCGGAATACTTCCGGGACGGAGCCGGGGAAGGGCAGGGCAAAGACGTCCTTTTCTTTGTAGACAATATATTCCGGTTTACACAGGCCGGATCTGAAGTGTCCGCTTTGTTGGGCCGTATGCCTTCGGCGGTAGGGTACCAGCCTACACTGGCTACCGAGATGGGCGCCATGCAGGAACGGATCACCTCTACCAAACGGGGGTCCATTACCTCGGTCCAGGCCGTCTACGTACCCGCGGATGACCTTACCGACCCGGCGCCGGCAACCACTTTTGCCCACCTGGATGCTACTACGGTATTGAGTCGTAAGATCGCGGAATTGGGGATCTACCCGGCTGTGGACCCGCTGGATTCCAGCTCGAGGATCATGTCGCCTGACGTGTTGGGAAAGGAGCATTACAATTGCGCCCAGCGCGTGAAGGAACTTTTACAGCGTTACAAGGAACTGCAGGATATCATTGCCATCCTCGGGATGGAGGAATTGTCTGAGGAAGACAAGCTGGCTGTTGGCCGGGCCCGGAGGGTGCAGCGTTTCCTTTCCCAGCCTTTTCATGTTGCGGAGCAATTCACCGGTACTCCAGGAGTCCTGGTGGATATCAAGGATACGATCAAAGGCTTTAACATGATCATGGACGGAGAACTGGACCACCTGCCCGAAGCGGCTTTCAACCTGAAGGGAACCATTGAGGACGCCATCGAAGCCGGGGATAAAATGCTGGCTGAGGTTTGATGGGAAAGCTTCAAGACAGAGAACCGGTAGCCAGTAGGGGCGCCAGAAACAGTGCCAAGTAAAAAATATATACATGTACCTGGAAATCATATCACCGGAAGCAACCCTTTATCAAGGTGAAGTAAGCATTGTAACTGTTCCCGGGGTAAGAGGGGAGTTTCAAATGTTGCAGAACCACGCCCCTATTGTTTCGTTGCTGCAAAAGGGCACCGTTAGGCTTAAGGGGGAGAACGGAATTGCCGAGGATTTCGAGACCCGTTTCCGCAAGGGACCGGATGGGGCCTATCTGTTGGATATACAGAGCGGTACCGTTGAGATGCAGGACAACCGGATCATTGTGTTGGCTGATTAGTACTCCCCGGATAAAATACAGATGGCGCCGTCCGAAAGGGGGGCGCTTTTTTTTCGGGCTGATCCGGGATTGTAAAACTTTTCCTATATTAGATAATCGCCTGCAACTGGCGGGCGATCACGGTAACTAATCAACCTTTTGGAGCGCCCGCCGGATCTTTTCGATCGGAGGCTTGGGCGGAGCAACCATAAATAGCTTATGAAATCCCATGTCCCTTCCGTAGTGGCCCTGTCCGCCTTCTGCAGTACGCTCCTGGGCGGCTGCGCCCTTAGTTCAAATGTAAATTCGCACTATGTATCCGGAGAGCGGGTAGTACTTCACCCGGTTGCCGCTGAGCGTCAAAGTTTGATCGGTCCGCTGGTCGCTGCCCTGGCGCCCAATGTGGTGAACTTCACCACTGCCAAATTGAAGAAAGTGTATGCGCGCGAAAGTGAAAAATACGTAGCAGCGTACAGTGCTACCCGTGTGGGGGAGGATTTTTATACAAGTGATACCAGCCTGGAGTTCTCTTTTGAAGCCATCGAAATCAACCGCTATGCCAGCTCGGGCCCTTCCGGGGCGGAGGTACCTGCTTCCGCCATCCGGCTGCGATGGGTGCCCAATCGGGAGCGCAGCCTGTTTGCCTTTGTGCCCGAACGACTGCAGGTGCAAAAAGCCAAAGCCAAACTGCGGACGGGGGATAGTGACCTGGATCTGAGCATCCATATCGAACTGACCGGATATTGGCAACAAAAGAACGGGGAAATCAAGAGCAAGGTGCTGGGGGATGCCACCATGCTGCTCTCGGGCCTCCGCCTTGGGGAAACCTATGTCCTGGGCAGGGACGGGGAGGAACACTGGCTGGAAGATCAGGCCGGCAATAAGAGCAATTACAATGTGCAGACCAGTTGGATGGCTCCTGTGCCGGTCAGTGTGAGTGAGCAGGGCAACCGAATGGAATATGCGAGGGGAAACTATTCGCTAACCGTCACGGTAACCGAAGTGGACGACTACGGGGAGCGGGTGGCCCGTTTCGGCCAGGACCTTTATGATGCCAGAGGGGTTTTGATCGATTTGCTGGAGGAAGGGCTGGATTGATGGGGTAAATCACAGGATAAATCCTTACAGAAAGTGTAATTTGGCCATAGCGTTGAAAAACCTTGTTCAACATGGAACTCCAACCTACCCTGAAGAGTGAATTAGTATTGATAAGGCCATTATCCCATAAGGACAAGGAGGGGTTGTATGCTGTGGCAAGAGACCCGAAGATATGGGAGCAACATCCCTGCAAGCGTTACCTCAGGCCGGAATTTGAAAAATACTTCGCCGAATCGATGGATTCCGAAGGAGCCCTGGCAATAGTTGATCCGGCTACGGGGCGGATAATCGGCAGTTCGCGGTTTAAGCTTCCCGGGGGGCTACCGGATGCCGTTGAAATTGGGTGGTCTTTCCTTGGCCGGAAGTACTGGGGCGGCAAGTACAACAGGGAGGTAAAGAATTTAATGACAGATCATGCCTTCAAGTTTGTAAGCCAGGTTCTTTTCTTTATAGATAAAGATAATATTAGGTCGCGGAAGGCGGTTGAGAAGATAAATGGAAGGCAGGTAAGGGCCGCGGACCTGGACCTGATTCCCACCATTGGGGCAAACACCTTAATTTATGTGTTGGAGAGGCCGCAGGAATATACCCATACTTGAGATGCTTTTTAATATTAGGTATAACGGGGTATTCTTTTGCCTTGGGAGGCAAGGGATGCTTAATACTTTCACCTGCTACTATCGGCCGGCGGAATCCTTAAGATAGAAAGGAAGTCCCGATTAAAATGATCGAAAAACGGAGTGGTTCGGTGAGTTATGAGCCCAGGGGCCCCACCCTCCCCCCACCCTAATTCAAATTACCCGTGTTTACTGCAGCAAGCTAGCAGGAACAACTGGAATTTAAATTCAGACAAAACGGCCTGGTGCCGGTGCCAGGCGATTGAAAGAACCTGGCTGTGGCCCGTATGCCGGTGCCTGATTGCATACCAATACGCTCACCTGGTATTCTTAGATTCCCTTGTCCGAATTAGGGGTATTACTACTACACCCAAGTTCAAAATGGCTCCCCCCACTTTGGAAAACCAACAGTTTATGGCCAAAAATGGGTATTCTTATTTCGAGGGTTAGCGCTGGCGTCTGGCCCATTCCCCTGGTATACGGAACAGGAAGCCTGCCCGAAAGTGAATGTAAAGGCCCCAACGGGAAGACCAGGGTTACCAAACTTAATAGAAGCCATAAACCATGGAAAAACGAAAATGGGGGGCGGGATTAATACCATTGGGTGACCTAAGATATGCAGTATAGCCCCTTCCTGATAAAACCTGTTGAGGAACTATCTGCATGATATAAAATATCGTACCTTGAGGAAACCGATCATAAGCGTATGACTTCTTCCATTACACATTGCCAGAGTTGTGGAATGCCCCTGAGCAGGGACCGGCAGGGGGGTGGCACTGAAAAGGATGGCTCGAGGGGTCCGGCCTATTGTTCCCATTGCTATCAGGGGGGTGAATTTCAAAACCCTGCCATAGATACCGCGGAAAAAATGCAGGCCCATGTGAAGGCAAAAATGAAAGAAATGGGTATCCCGGGTTTCCTCACAGGGATTTTTACCAGAAAGATCCCCCACCTCGATCGATGGAAAGGATAAACGGGCACGAACATTTACCCCAAATCCTGTAGGTGCGCAAGAACAATAGAATACCAGGTCAATTCATTAAACAGCCCATATTGGAACTCCTCCCCATATACCAGACACCAGAAGAGAACAAAGTTTTTGAAAGCAACACTGATTGCCGGGAAACGCTGGAAATGACCGTGGAATTTTATGAAAAGGTTGGGTACACGCCCCCCTGGACGGGCTACTATGTAAAAAAAGATAAAGAATTGGTTGGCATGGCGGCTTTTAAAGGAAGGCCCATCCAGGGAAGGGTAGAGATCGCGTACGGGACCATGGAACGCTTTCGGAATCAGGGGATAGGTGCGGGAATTTGCCGGCTATTGGTTGAATTGTCACTTCAGACAGACCCCTCTATATCGATCACCGCCCGTACCCTGCCCGAACCGAATTATTCGACCAGGATCCTTCAGAAAAATAATTTTGTCCTTCTCGGTACCGTGGAGGACCCAGAAGACGGAGAGGTTTGGGAATGGATTTACCAGGGCCGTCCGGAGTGAATACAAACGGCCCGATTCGTTCACCTCCCGGGTTGTATTTCGTTTTGCCAGGCCAATATTTCTCGTACCTTAACAACGAGTTCAGAAACCGGGATGTTAATCTGTCCCGGATCATACCTTATTTATGAAAAGCCCGAAGATTCGGATATGAATTCCACCTTGCTGCATATCATAGTATCCACACTTGCAATTGCCCTGGTCTTTTTTATTGCCAATAGGAGACACCTCAGCTATGATGAAGACCTCGGATTGATAGTACCCTCCGGTAGTGACCTGCTCAAGTGGGGGCTTTTGTTCCTGTTGTTGATAGGGGCGGAAGAACTTGCCATACGATACTTTGGGGGTGAGCCTGCAAGCAGTTGGATCGGAAAATATACACACTGGGAAATGGCCTGGCGTATGATCGGGATCCTCTTTCTGGCCCCCATTGCGGAAGAACTTATGTTAAGGGGGCTTATATTTTCCCGCATTAGGGATACACGCCTTAAAGTTTGGGGCGCTATCATCCTCCCGGCCGTATTGTTTTCCCTGGCACATGTACAGTATAGTTATACCCTGACTTTTATAGTGATTTTCATTGATGGTCTGTTTTTTGGATTGGTACGGCATTTTAGCAAATCAGTCGTACTGTGTATCGTTTTGCATGCGGTAGGCAACCTGGTGGCAGTTTTCGAAAAATTAATTTAAGCAGGGGCTGAAGCAGCCGAAACCATTTTCAGAACCGGAATTTCCACGGATGGTTGCCTTTAAAAATTGGCATAGATTTGGTACGGGAAGTTAAGATCCATTAATAATCCTAATTATGAAATCAATCGCAGTTTTATTCCCGACCCTCTTTTTCCTGATGTGTAGCGGACCGGATTCCCGTGAAAATACCGGTATCGAAGCCGTGGCATCAGATGAGGTTTTTTCCGAAAGGTCACCGGCCATGAAATCAGCATTGGCTCCTGTGACACCCATTCCCGCTGAGGAAATAGATGGGGAAATCACAAAAAAGAATATTAAAACCGGAGGGATTACTTTCAGGTCCGAAGCGGTTGATACGGATTATCGGCGGATTACCGCCCTGCTTCCCGAATATAGTGCCTACGTCGAAAACGAGAACCAAACCAAATCTGATCAGCGGGTACAATACGACCTGACCGTTCGGGTTCCGTCAGGAGCGTATGACAGCCTTTATAACCGATTGTCCAATTTGGCCGGGCGGGTGGAACACAAGTATACCAACATAGAGGACGTAACCGAACGCTATTATGACCTGCAGACCCGCCTGAAGAACAAAGAGGCGCTCGAACAGCGTTACCGGGAGTTGTTGGGCAAAGCGACCGAAATAAAAGATATGCTCGAAATTGAAAGGCAATTGAACGACGTTCGTACTGAAATAGAGAACCTGCAGGGCCAATTTAATTATCTCAGCAAGCAGGTACGCCTCAGCACGCTGCAGCTATCCTTCTATGAAGTCCTGCCCTATGCTTATGAGGATGCCCAGCGTCCCGGGTTTGGAAACCGGGTCCGCAGCGCCCTTGGCAATGGCTGGAGCGGGCTGCAGCTATTTGTGCTGGGTCTTGTAACCATATGGCCCTTTTATTTGCTGGCGGCTTTGGCGATCTTTCTATTCCTGACCATTCGCAAGTGGTGGAAAAAGAGGCAGTGATTTAATTGATAAGATCAGAAATTACATTCTATATGGAAGCACGACTGACCATGGTGTCTCTGGGCGTACACAATTTGAAGAAAGCCACCCATTTTTATGAAAATGTATTGGGCTGGGAAAAGACATCAGCGAGCAATGAACACATCTCATTCTTTAAACTCAATGGCATCCTCCTGGGGCTCTATGGTTGGGAACCGCTGGCTGACGACGCCGGAGTTCCTGCCGGGGGACAAGGCTTCCGTGGGGTTACTCTCGCCCATAATGCGCGGAGTAAAGAGGAGGTAGATGATATTTTTACCAGCCTGGATCAAAAAAAGGTGCGTATCGTCAAGCCGCCACAGGATGTCTTTTGGGGTGGATACAGCGGATATTTCGCCGATCCTGACGGCCATCTCTGGGAAGTTGCGTGGAATCCATATTTATCACTAGACAAAGCGGGGAATGTCACCCAATAGACGGTTTGATTGCAACAGCCCTGTACCGGACGGATCAAAAGGATTTGTTTGAATGCCGAACTTAAATCCTTAGCTTGGGGTATTTAATCAGACCCTCATGAAAACTTCCCGGAATAAGCGTCGCGACTTTATAAAAAAAAGCAGCCTGGGTACCCTGGGCCTAACCATTTTACCTTCTCTTAAAGGCAAGGTTCCGCCGAGTGACCTGCTTCGCATTGCCCATATAGGCGTAGGCGGGATGGGTAACAATCATATGCAGTGGTTTGCCGCCCTCCCGGAAGTGGAAGTGGTTGCCCTTTGCGATGTGGATGCCGGGCACCTGGGCGGCAGTATTAAACGCATGGAACAGGAACTGCAGCCGGGGAAGAAAGTAGACGCTTATGGGGATTTCCGCCATATCCTGGACCGTAAGGATATTGATGCCATAAGTTGTGCGACCCCCGACCACTGGCATGCCCAGATCGCTTCCCTGGCATTTGAGGCCGGCAAAGATGTATATGGGGAAAAACCACTCTCCTACAGTGTTCAGGAAGGGCGGTTGATGCTTGCTGCACTAGAGCGAAACCAAAGGGTATTCCAACTCGGGACCCAGATACACGCCACGGACAATTACCACCGGGTGGCCGAGCTTATCATGTCCGGGGCCATTGGCCGCGTGCGTACAGTGCGCCTTTGGAAAAACAGCACCCCGCCCCTTCTGAAAAGCTCAGGCGAACAAATTCCGCCAAAGGGTTTTGATTACGACTTTTGGCTGGGTCCGGCCCCAGCCGCCCCTTACATCCCGGAACGCACCCACCAGACTTACCGGTATTTCCTGAACTACTCAGGAGGGGTGTATGCCGACTTCTGGTGCCACATTGCGGATATCGCCTGGTGGGCAGCCAACCCCACAGGCCTTAAAAGCATTGAGGCGAGCGGGAATGTAGCCGAAGGATTTGCAAATACCCCCGGGTGGATTAACGTGGATTATGAATTTGAAAACCTTAACCTGTATTGGTCTACCCGTCCGCCCGATGTACCGGGCGCCGCCGAGCGGAATATCGGGGCCTATTTTGAAGGTGACAGGGGAACCCTTATCTGTGATTATGAAACGCGGGAACTTACCCTGGGCGGGGAAACCCTGACAGACCTTCCCGATGTGGCCCAGACCCTTCCCCGTTCGCCGGGGCACCAGCAGGATTTTGTTAATGCGGTAAAGAGCCGGACCCAGCCGGAATCGAACCTGGCCTATGCCCGGAAAATGACCTTGCCGATGCACCTGGGTTTGATCTCCTGGCGCCTGGGCCGTAAATTGGAATGGGATCCGGAAGCTGAATCGTTTAAGGGAGATGCCGAAGCCAACCAATTCCTTTCGAGGCAACCCCGCCAGCGGTGGGATCTTATACATTAGACCTCATCTTAAATCCACGCGCATAAACAATCCTACGCCATATCCATGCACGGCTTCCTGAGATCCGGACAAGCCCATTTTATTTCAATCCAATATTTTTTATGAAGGCACTCATTTACTTACCTTTGAAAACATGAAACCCAAACCAAGGAAACTTGGGGAACTCCCTGCCACTGCAATTTGTGGGAATGATATCAGTTCTTCCTGTTTATATGTTTCAGCCCTTACCATCGTTTATGCCGGGCAATATGCCTGGGTATCCCTCCTTATAGTCGCCGCCGTACTCTACCTTTTCCGAAAGATTTATGGCGAAGTAGTGGGAGCCCTGCCCCTGAATGGAGGGGCTTACAATGCCCTCCTGAATACCACAAGCAAATCCATGGCATCCCTGGCTGCGGCCCTCACCCTATTATCATACATGGCTACTGCCGTCATTTCTGCCACAGAGGCGATGCACTACGTGCATGGGCTCTGGGAAAATTGGCCTGTTATCCTTTCAACTGTAGTGTTGCTGGCTCTCTTTATGGGGATTACCGTCCTGGGGATAGGAGAATCATCGCGCGTAGCTATTGTTATTTTTATATTTCACCTGGCCAGCCTGGTGGTCCTCACCCTGTTCTGCGGGGTTTATTTGTTCCGCAACGGATGGGATGTCTGGTTGGCAAATTACCATCTCCCGGTGGAGGGCTCGGTCACGGCTGCCCTCTTTTTTGGTTTCAGCGCTGCAATGCTTGGGATTTCCGGATTTGAAAGCTCAGCCAATTTTGTGGAAGAACAGGAACGCGGGATCTTTCCGAAGACCTTAAGAAATATGTGGATGGTGGTGAGCATTTTCAATCCACTGATGGCTTTCTTAGCCCTGGCAATCCTCCCTGTGGCTGCCGTGGAAACCCATCAGGAAGCCCTGCTATCTGAGATGGGCCATCTGGCAGGAGGCAGCTGGTTGTCTTTCCTGATATCGGTAGATGCCGCACTCGTCCTGAGCGGGGCAGTGCTTACTTCCTTTGTGGGGGTTGGCGGGTTGGCCGAACGCATGGCGCTAGACCGTATCCTGCCGTCATTTTTATTGAAGCGTAACAGCCGCGGCAGTACCTATCCGATCGCCATTGCCTTTTTTCTGCTTTCTACTTCCATACTTTTCATCACCCGTGGCGCCCTCGGGGCCCTGGCGGGAGTCTACACCATTGCCTTCCTATCAGTCATGGTTCTCTTCGGTTTCGGGAATATCCAGTTAAAGCTGCGCAGGAAACACCTTCCGAGGCCCGAACGCTCAAAGTGGCTGGCCCTGCTGGTCGCTATTCTGATGGTGCTGGCCGCCATCATAGGGAATGCCGTGCTCAACCCTCCTTACCTGACGGTTTTCATGGAGTATTTTATTCCTACCATGCTGATCATTGCCATCATGCTGAACCGGATCGTACTCCTCAAATTATTGCTCAATATTATCCGATACTTCTTCAGGCCAATTGAGCGATTAGTATCCAGGGCGCATGGAAATATCCTGAAACGCATTGCCCGTATAAATGCCCAGGAATTCGTTTTCTTTACGAAGGACGACGATGTTGCGACCCTCAATAAGGTGATGCTGTATATCAAACGGAATGAACACACCCGAAAGCTACGGATCGTCACTGTTTTGAATAAGGGGGAGGAGATCGATAAGAAATTACTGAGCGATGTTGAAGTTTTGGATAGGGAGTATCCTGAGATCAAAGTGGAGATGATCCGTGTTGAAGGCAAATTCGGACCGGAGCTCATTAATAAATTATCCGAAGAATGGAAGATCCCCGCAAATTTTATGTTCATCGGCTCCCCGGGCGACCATTTCCCATACCGCATTGAGGAGTTGGGAGGGGTGCGGTTGATTATCTGATCGATTCCCTTTCTTTATCGTTTCTGCAATATATATCGTTGCCATAACCCTGCAAAAAGATCGACAAACGTTCAGGGTAATTCCCAAATTCCCCCGGTGCATCCTGCCTCTTGCCCCTAAGAATGGAGAACAGCCAGGTATCCTACATTTTTAGTAGATTCGTATAAGTAGCTGTAAATATGAAAATATCCATACCCAATTTGATTATGGTGCTGCTGATTGGCCTTTTGCTGAAGGCCACTCCAACCAGTGGACAGGGGCAGTGGGAAACCGTTGAGGGGACCAACCGCCCGGAGCCGAGGGCGGAAGACGCTTTTGTGAAGGCGGGCAACAGATTCTTCCTTCTTGGGAGTCGCGGGATCAAACCAGTCTCGATCTATGACCCTAAGTCCCGGACCTGGTCCGAGGGGGCTCCTGTCCCTATTGCCATTTCCCATTGTCAGGCAGTCTCCTACCAGGGGCTTATCTATTTAATGGGGGGGCTTGTCGGGGATTGGCCTTCAGAAACGCCCATGACCCACATTTTTATTTATAATCCTTTGACGGATACATGGATTGTCGGGCCGGAGATTCCACCCCACAGACAGCGCGGATCGGCGGGGACGGTGGTATATAACGACAAGATATACATGGTTTGCGGTATCGTAAACGGACATACTTCCGGGTGGGTTCCCTGGTTGGATCAATACGACCCGGCCACTAACCAATGGAAGGAACTGCCGGATGCCCCGCATGCCCGGGACCACTTGCAGGCGGCAGTTGTTGAGGGACAACTGGTGGTTGCCGGCGGCCGCCGATCAGGGTACATGGGCCAGGGACTGGAAGCGACGGTGGCTGAAACAGATATCTATGATTTCCAATCCGGCCGGTGGCGTACCCTGGACTCCCCCTCTGGGGATATCCCGACAGAAAGGGCGGGCTATGCCGCTATTGCCGTTGGTGATGAAGTCCTGGTAATGGGCGGGGAAAGCGGTAGCCAGGTACCGGCGCATTCTGAAGTAGAGGCCCTGAATGTCACCACCGGAACCTGGAGAACCTTACCTCACCTCAATCAGGGCCGGCACGGAACCGGTGTATTGGCGTCCCGGGGCCAACTCTATATAGCTGCCGGTTGCGGCCAGCGCGGAGGTTCACCCGAACTGGATTCTTT
>Ga0102953_1000317_pt1 | contig 34398 bp, 24 predicted proteins | sample SalPon2A_C_D2_MG_FD_78509 | JGI IMG/M metagenome (GOLD analysis project Ga0102953, IMG submission 78509) | Soil microbial communities from South San Francisco under conditions of wetland restoration - Salt Pond MetaG R2A_C_D2_MG | ecosystem: Environmental > Terrestrial > Soil > Wetlands | place... | reverse complement strand
TACAACCGCGAGGAATACGACCAGATCGTCGCCGGCGGCCTCGCCAAGTCGCCGGTCCATCAGGTGCTGGTCGAGGAATCGGTGCTGGGCTGGAAGGAATACGAGATGGAGGTGGTCCGCGACCGCGCGGACAACTGCATCATCGTCTGCTCGATCGAGAACGTCGACCCGATGGGCATCCACACCGGCGACAGCGTCACCGTGGCGCCGGCGCTGACTCTGACCGACAAGGAATACCAGATCATGCGCAACGCCTCGATCGCGGTGCTGCGCGAGATCGGGGTGGAAACCGGCGGCTCGAACGTGCAGTTCGCCGTCAATCCGGACAATGGCCGCCTCGTCGTCATCGAGATGAACCCGCGCGTGTCGCGCTCCTCGGCGCTGGCGTCGAAGGCGACCGGCTTTCCGATCGCCAAGATCGCGGCCAAGCTCGCCGTCGGCTACACGCTCGACGAGCTCAACAACGACATCACCCGCGAGACCTTCGCCTCCTTCGAGCCGACCATCGACTACGTGGTGACCAAGGTGCCGCGCTTCACCTTCGAGAAGTTTCCGGCCGCCGACGCCACGTTGACCACCCAGATGAAATCGGTGGGGGAGGTGATGAGCATCGGCCGCACCTTCAAGGAGAGTCTGCAGAAGGCGCTGCGCTCCCTGGAGATCGGCTCGCACGGCTTCGAGAGCAAGCTCTTCGCCTCACCCGAGGACTACCGCCGGGCCCTGTCGCCGGCCGAGCTCGACCTGCTGCGCGGCAAGCTGCGCATCCCCAACTGCGACCGCCTCTGGTACCTGGCCGACGCCCTGCGCGCCGGCTTCTCCCTTGAAGAGATCCACCAGCTGACCTGGATCGATCCGTGGTTCCTGCACAACATGGAGCAGATCATCGGCATGGAGGAGCGCCTGCGCGCCTCCCACGAGCTGGTCGCCAAGGACGGGCCCGAATTCCGCGACCTGCTCCTTTCCGCCAAGCAGTACGGCTTTTCCGACAAGCGCCTGGCCGTTCTCTGGGGGATCACCGAGGACGATGTCCGTGGGCTTCGCCACAAGGTCGCCGTGCGTCCGGTCTACAAGCGGGTCGATACCTGCGGAGCCGAGTTCGAGGCCTTCACGCCCTACCTCTACTCGACCTACGAGACCGAGTGCGAGGCGGATCCGAGCGACCGCCAGAAGATCATGATCCTCGGCGGCGGTCCCAACCGCATCGGCCAGGGGATCGAGTTCGACTACTGCTGCGTGCACGGCGTCTTCGCCCTGGCCGAGGACGGCTTCGAGACGATCATGGTCAACTGCAACCCCGAGACCGTCTCCACTGACTACGACACCTCGGACCGCCTCTATTTCGAACCGCTCACCTTCGAGGACGTGCTGGAGATCGTCGAGGTCGAAAAGCCGGCCGGCGTCATCGTCCAGTTCGGCGGCCAGACGCCCCTGAAGCTGGCGGTCGCGCTGGAGCGGGCCGGGGTTCCGATCATCGGCACCTCCCCCGACGCCATCGACCGCGCCGAGGACCGCGAACGCTTCCAGGCGCTGCTGCACAAGCTCGATCTCAAGCAGCCCGAAAACGGCATCGCCCGCTCCTTCGAGGAGGCCGAAAAGGTGGCCGAGCGCATCGGCTACCCGGTGGTGGTGCGCCCCTCCTACGTCCTGGGCGGCCGGGCGATGGAGATCGTCTACGAGGTCGAGCAGCTGCGCAGCTACATGAAGCACGCCGTCGAGGCCTCCCCGGAGCACCCGATCCTCATCGACAAGTTCCTCCAGGCCGCGGTCGAGGTCGACGTCGACGCCCTGGCCGACGGCAAGGAGGTCGTCATTGGCGGCATCATGCAGCACATCGAGGAGGCCGGCATCCACTCGGGCGACTCCGCCTGCGCCCTGCCGCCGTACAATCTCGCTGCCGCCACGGTCGAGGAGATCAAGCGCCAGACCGTCGCCCTCGCCCTGGAGCTCGGGGTGGTCGGGCTGATGAACATCCAGTACGCGGTCAAGGAGGACACCGTCTACCTGATCGAGGTCAACCCCCGCGCCAGCCGCACCGTGCCCTTCGTCTCCAAGGCGACCGGCCGGCCGCTGGCCAAGATCGCTGCCCGGGTGATGGCCGGCAAGTCCCTGGCCGAACTCGGCATCAGCGGCGAGATCGTGCCGAAGCACATCTCGGTCAAGGAGGCGGTCTTCCCCTTCGTCAAGTTCCCCGGGGTCGACACTCTGCTCGGCCCGGAGATGAAGTCGACGGGCGAGGTGATGGGGGTCGACTACGACTTCGGCCACGCCTTCGCCAAGGCCCAGCTCGGCGCCGGCGTCAGGCTGCCGCTTTCCGGCAAGGCCTTCATCAGCATCAAGGACAGCGACAAGATGGACGTTCTGGAGCCTTCCCGGCAGCTGGTCGAGGCCGGCTTCGAGATCGTCGCCACCCGCGGCACCGCCGCCTTCCTCAACGACCACGGGGTGGCCGCCACGCCGATCAACAAGGTCAAGGAGGGCCGCCCGCACTGCGTCGATGCGATCAAGAGCCACGAGATCGACATCGTCTTCAACACCACCTTCGGCGCCCAGTCGGTGGCCGACTCCTACTCGATCCGCCGCAGCGCCCTGATGTACAATGTCGCCTACTTCACCACGGTGGCCGGCATGAAGGCGGCGGTCGACGGAATTCTCGCCATGCGCCGGGAAACTCTTGACGTCACGCCGCTCCAGGAGTATTATCCAGAGCGTTAGGCAAGCTGATTCAAATGAGCGAAAGACCATTCGGGCGGGTATTCCCCGCCCGAAGATTTTATTAGACCAAAGGTAGAGAAAATCCATGTCCGATTCGATTCCCATGACCCGCGAGGGCTACCAGCGCCTCCAGGAAGAACTGAAAACCCGCATCCGCGTCGACCGCCCCAAGGTGGTCCAGGATATCGCCGAGGCCCGCGGCCACGGCGACCTCTCCGAAAACGCCGAGTACGACGCCGCCAAGGAGCGCCAAGGCTTCATCGAGGGCCGCATCAAGGAACTCAACGACAAGATCGCCCGCGCCCAGGTCATCAACCCGGCCGAGCTCGACACCGACAAGGTCGTCTTCGGCGCCAAGGTCACCCTCTTCGACGTCGACTCCGGCAACGAGGTGACCTACCAGATCGTCGGCGAGGACGAGGCCGACCTCAAGCACGGCAAGATCTCGGTGACCTCCCCGGTCGGCAAGGCCCTGATCGGCCACCGCCTCGACGACGAGGTGCGCATCCAGGTCCCCTCGGGCCTGCGCATCTATGAAGTGATTGATATCAAGTACGAGTAGAGGCAGTTTTAAGTTTTCAGTTTTAAGTGTTAAGTTTTCCAACCTAAAACCTGAAATCTAAAACCCCGACTTTTCGAGGAATCGGATGTCCAAAAAAATCACCAAAGACATGACCTTCCACCAGGTTTTGCAGATGGACCCTCGGGTGGCGAAGGTGCTGGGCGGCTACAACCTCGGCTGCATCGGGTGCATGGGCGCGGCCAACGAGACCCTGGCGCAGGGCGCCATCGCCCACGGCCTCGACGTCGAGGACCTGCTGCGCGACCTCAACGCGCTCTTCGATTGATCTCCGGCGGGGCCCTTTCGGGTCCCGCTTTTTGGTATGAAGTCCCCCTTTAACAAAGGGGGATTTAGGGGGATTTCTTTTTTGCCGGCCGTCAAATCCCCCCTTGCCCCCCTTTCATAAAGGGGGGAATACCAGTAAGCAATTTTCTGTTCCCGCATCCCGTCAGGAAGGGCAGGGGAGATGACTCTCGCCCCCGAAACCCGTCGCCGCCGCCAGCTGCTGGCCACGCCCGTCGACCAGATACGGGGGGTCGGCTCCCGCCTGGTCGAAAAACTCGCCAAGATGGGCGTCTCCACCGTCGAGGACGCCCTCTACACCCTGCCGCACCGCTACGAAGACCGCCGCGATTTCCGCCGCATAGGCGAGCTGCGCGAAGGCCATGTCGAGGTCTTCGCCGGGGAGATCGTCGCGGCCGGCGAGTCCGTCACGCCGCGCAAGCGCCGCAAGCTCTACGAGGTGATCGTCACCGACGGCACCGGCCAGGTCTCCCTCAAGTGGTTCCGCTACCGCAAGGACTGGATGAAGCGCTTCGCCGTCGGCAAGAAGGCGGTCTTCATCGGCGAGGTAAAGCGCTTCGGCGCCCTGCGCGAGGTCCATCACCCCGACGCCGAGTTCTTCACCGGCGACCGCACCATCGCCGAGCTGGCCGCCGCCGACCCGCTGAGCTTCGGCCGCATCCTGCCCGTCTATCCCCTCACCGAAGGCCTGCACCAGAAAACCGCGCGCAAGATCTGGAAGGAGATCGTCGAGCGCTTCGCCTCCCTGGAGGTCTCGGCCATCCCCGCCGGGTTCGCCGCCCGCCAGCGCCTGCTGCCCCTGGGCGAGGCGTTGCGCGAGGTCCACTGGCCCGGCGGCGACGCCGACCTGCGCGCCCTGGAGACCGGCCGCGACCGCGCCCGCCGCACGCTGGTCTACGACGAGTTCTTCTTCCTCGAGCTCGGCCTCGCTCTCAAGCGCCGCGGCGTGGTGCTCGAGGAGGGCATCCCCTTCGCCGTCTCCCACCGCTACACCAAACCGTTGGCCAGGATGCTGCCCTACACGCTGACCGCCGCCCAGCGGCGGGTGCTCGGCGAGATAAAGCAGGACCTGATGGCGCCGCACCCGATGAACCGCCTGGTGCAGGGCGACGTCGGCAGCGGCAAGACGATCGTCGCCCTGATGGCGGCCCTGGTCGCCATCGAGAACGACACCCAGGTGGCGGTGGTGGCGCCGACGGAGATCCTCGCCGAGCAACACTACCTGCAGTTTCACCCCTGGATGCAGGCCCTCGGCCTCGACGTGGTCCTGCTCTCCGGTTCGACGAAGGGGGCGGCGAAGAAGGCCGCGCTGGAGAAGATCGCCGCCGGCGAGGTGGCGATGGTCGTCGGCACCCACGCGGTGCTGCAGAAGGGGGTCGAGTTCCACCGTCTGGGCCTCGGCATCGTCGACGAGCAGCACCGCTTCGGGGTGCGCCAGCGCTCGGTGCTGCGCAAGAAGGGGGAGAACCCGCACCTGCTGGTGATGACCGCCACCCCGATCCCGCGCACGCTGTCGCTCACCCTCTACGGCGATCTCGCCCTGTCGGTGATCGACGAGATGCCGCCGGGCCGCACCCCGGTGCGCACGAAGGTGGTGACCGAGAACCAGCGCTCCCGGGCCTACGCCTTCATCAAGAAGGAGCTCGCCGCCGGCCGCCAGGCCTACATCGTCTATCCCCTGGTCGAGGAGTCGGAGAAGAGCGACCTGCTCGCCGCCAGCGAGGGGGCCGAGCAGCTGCGGAACGGCGTCTTTGCCGACTTCCGGGTGGGGCTGATGCACGGGCGGATGAAACCGGAGGAGAAGGAGGCGACGATGGCCGCCTTCAAGAACCGCGAGCTCGACGTGCTGGTCTCCACTACGGTTATCGAGGTCGGCATCGACGTGCCCAACGCCACGGTGATGATGGTCGAGCACGCCGAGCGCTTCGGCCTCGCCCAGCTCCACCAGCTGCGCGGGCGGGTGGGGCGCGGCGCCGAAAAGAGCACCTGCCTGCTGCTGCGCGATTTTCGCTGCAGCGAGGATGGCATGAAGCGCCTGCAGGTGATGGCCGAGACGACCGACGGCTTCCGCATCGCCGAGGCCGACCTGGAGATCCGCGGTCCCGGCGAGTTCCTCGGCACCCGCCAGTCCGGCATGCCCGACTTCCGCGTCGCCAACCTGCTGCGCGACGGGCGGGTGCTTGAGGAGGCCCGTAAGGATGCCTTCGAGTTGGCGAATGATCCGGGTTTTCTTACTGATGATCGGTATGCCGAGGTGCGCGAGGAGCTTTTGGCGCGTTGGGGGAGTCGGTTGGAGTTGGCGAGTGTGGGGTAGGGGGCTTGACAAACGGGGATAAAACGTTTTCAATGGGGTGAATTTAAAACGCTGTCCTCGGGGAGGGGCGATGGAGGGTAAGGAACAACGATATGAGTCAGTGAAGCCGCTGTACCGGCCTTGAGCCGGTGGGCGGCTTTTATGTTTTGAGGCGAGATTGTAGGGCCTTTAAAGAACCATGTGTAGCTCTGGCACTTCGAACTGCTGGTTTCCGGTGATGGGTGGTGTTCGAATAAGAAGGGGGAGATTGATGGCTGATACGACACCTTATTACATGGGACGGGTGGTGAAGTTGGGTAACCTGTCGGCTGATATGCTCATGAAGGCCATACTTAACCCTAAGCCGATCACTTGGTGGGGAAATGCTTGGTCTTTTTTCGATGCTCATGATTATGAGAAAAGTGGCGTTACCTTCATTGTGGGCAAGCTCAGCAAGTTTAATCCGAAAGGTGAAGTCGTTATCGCCGACCCTAGGACGAGGCAAGAGGTTGTACAGTCCGAACCTAATTTGCGCATAGCTTCAAGTGTCTTCATCTACATTCCAGAGGTTTCTGGCATCGCCTTTACAAAAGTCTACAGCCATATTGATGAGCAGCATTTCATTCACCGGTTCTCCCAGATTGTTCAGAACACGTACGACAACTTCTTTGTTGAATGCGACATTCGACTCATCGCTGATCTACGCACTTTCGCCGAGAAGTTGACATCTCTTGAGGGTATTTACAAGATTTCCGCCAAACTCAATCCTCCAAATCCTCTTTTCGGCCCACTATGGGGACCGCTGAAAGAATACATAAAGTCGCGTCGTTCTGACAAGATGCTCATTCGGGAAGATGCTTCAGGTGAAACACCTCTGAATACCGATCTCCCGAGACATGTTCAAGCGGTGGCGAATCAGACGGACGACATCCCATATAAACCTAAAGAGCCACTTCCGATAGGCGATGCAGCAATCTTGATGGCAGCCGATGGGTACGGCACGGGGCTTGTTCGGGGAATCCGGCAGGCAGAGATGGTCGTCATCAAGACTAGCGAGACGACACGCAATTTTGATTTCGCTCGGGAGCCTGACCCCGTGGAGCTATTTGATATCGCTTACGATATCTTCAAGAGAATCGAGCGAGAGCGTCATATGGAGCACTAGGTTATGCGGAAGTTGATCGAATATCTTCGTATCACATTCATTTCCTTTGAGTTCCTGTACGCAATCGGCATATCCGCACTTGCCCTTTTCTTGCCTAATGCTCCCAGTGCCGTGGGAGAGACTCTCAAGGGGAACACCGAGATGCTGAAATGGATACCCGTTCTCCCTCTTGCAATCTGCGGCGTTGTCTTCAAACTGGCATGGCGTCTAACCTCACCTTCATCTGGATCAAACCGCGAACTGTACGAGTGGCCCGACTACTGGCGGCTGACCTGTCGACGCGATTTCTCCATTGTCCTCAGTGCTTTTGTTGCTCTTGCTTCTGTGTCTCTGTGGATCTTTTCAGGGAGTATTTCAAATTTTTGGCTTGGTTACCTTTTCTGCCTCGCACTCGGAGTTGCTGGAATAGACTTGGCCTGCCTCACGTTCGCATGTTTCAGAATCAAGGAAATCACTGAGCCGTAGATTTCGGTAGAGGTTCGAAAAAAACAAAAAAACTAGCCCTCAAGAAATCTCCACTTGTCAAGACCCCTCATTGCATCACCGGCTTTGCAGGAGGAGGCTAGTTCGGGCGTCAGTCCCGAAACGGTCAAGTCTCCCGACGCGGAGGCGCCGCCTGCTCCGGCTTGCCCGGTCAGCAGTTCGGAGATGGAGAAGCGGTAGGCGAAAAAGGGGAAATACACCGGGCAGTGGTTTTGGGCGTGCTCGACGTATTCGAAGTGCCAGAAAATTATGGCCGTGAGCAATTAAGTGACCTGCCCCCCGAACTCGGATATGTCTCTAAAATTGCATAGTTAAATTCTCTTTTGGTTTGCTTTAAGGTATGTGCGGTGATATAAAGAGACCTGGGCTTCTGTGGTGGGAAAAAGAAGGACAGAAGCTGCTGGTTTTGAAGAAACTGAGACCACGTTTCCTTAAAACTTTGGTACTGCAGCCATGATGAAGAGGGGGGCTTCTCTGAGGATAGTCTGCCCGCCGTCTCTGCCGATAAAGTAATATGATGAAGAACGAGATCAATGCGATAGACCTTTTCTGTGGCGCCGGTGGCCTGACGCGAGGCCTGCTTGACGCGGGCATATGTGTAAAGGCCGGCTTCGACATTGATAGTGCCTGCAAGTTTCCCTACACTGAAAACAACGACGGTGCTGAATTCATCTCCCGCAGCGTTTCTGATATTGGTAGTGAAGATCTCAAAGAGATCCTAGGGGAGTCCGGAATTCGGCTGATCGCAGGTTGTGCCCCTTGCCAACCCTTTTCCAAGTACCGCCAGGGGAAGGATACACGTAGGGATGAGAAGTGGGGGCTCCTTAACCAATTCAAACGTATCGTCCGCCAAGTGAGGCCAGAATTGGTGACCATGGAGAACGTGCCGGAACTGGCAAAGCACACAGTCTTCGATGAATTCAAGCAAGCGCTTGGAGACATGGGATACAACGTGGCGGCCGATGTGGTCGATTGCCGATACTACGGTATTCCCCAGTATAGACAAAGACTTGTCCTCCTGGCGTCGAAGCTCGGACCTGTATCAATTCCGGCTCCCACCCACTCACCGGACGAATTCATGTCGGTGAAAAAAGCTATTGGTAACCTCCCTCCTATTTATGCCGGCCAGCAACATCATGAGGACCCGTTGCACTTCGCTGCTGGTCTATCTGAAACTAATCTCAAACGTATCAAACAGTCCCGCCCCGGAGGCACCTGGCAGGACTGGGATCCGGAACTCATAGCTACATGCCATCGGAAATTGACGGGCAAAACTTATAAGAACGTCTATGGCCGGATGCGTTGGGAACAGGCAGCTCCGACCATGACGACGCAGTGCTACGGTTTCGGCAATGGCAGGTTTGGGCACCCCGAACAGAATCGGGCTATTTCCCTTCGGGAGGCGGCGATATTCCAGACATTCCCTCCTTTTTATAAGTTTGTTCCCAATGACCAGAAGGTGGAGTTTAGTTCCGTTGGGCGCATGATTGGCAACGCTGTCCCCGTAAAGCTTGGCGAGGTGATTGGCCGAGCTTTGATTGAGCACGTGAGACTTGCTGCTAAAAAATGCAATCCAGACCAGGAAAGCTCCGAAATGTCGCCCATTGACAGCCTAACAGAGGCTGTTTTTGAAAACTTTTCACTATTAAAGATCCCACAAGTGAAGAAGAAAAGGACAAGAAAAAGAAAACGACGAATCATGGGACACAATGGCTCACGCCCAGTTCATTAAAGAGTGATAGTTTGTCGGACCAGAAGTCCATTCCTGGAAAAATGAAGCATCAAGGAGTCCCTCCGGCGTCGTCTGAGACCGTCCGCCGCAGAATGCGTGCGACGGGCCAGAAGGACACGGCACCGGAGATGCTCGTGCGACGGGCCCTACATGCAATGGGTCTCCGATATAGGCTCCACATTGAACCTCTATCTGGCCTTCGCCGAAAAGCAGACATTGTATTTAGCTCACGGAGGGTTGCGGTGATGATTGACGGTTGCTTCTGGCATGGATGCCCTATTCACGGATCTCAGCCTAAGACAAATGCCTCCTTCTGGCGCGAGAAGATTGAGGCCAACCAGCGCCGGGACATGGACACTGATCGGAAGCTGACTGAAGCGGGGTGGACGGTCGTTAGAGTTTGGGAGCACGAGGATCCATTGCAGGCTGCAGAGAGGATAGCTAACATCGTTCGACGTAACAAACCAATGCATTGATTTTGTAATTATGTTGAATAGAGAGGGGGGACAGAATGTCAACCCAAGACCTGGGGTGGCGTAATTGGACAGCAGAAGATTGGAATAAGGCGCTCTTTAAACACTTTTTCTGCGATTCCGATGGTGAAGATCGTCCTGTGAACCGACTTCTGGTGACTAGGGACGAATTGGTTAAGATCGTTTCCGAGCCCGGAGCGGACGCTCAACAGGTCGAAAAATCCTTTCTCAGGGTTGTCCAAACACCTTCCCACATCAATTATAATCACCGGTTGTCCGGGTATCCCATCGACTCAAAAACTGGATGGAGTGCCCAAACGATTCCTCCCTTCTTCTTCGAACTTGCCTTTTCTTGCCTTGTCGCATCTCCCCCTGATGGAGAGATCAGAACCAATGGAGATTTTCGAAGGCGACTCGCAATGCTTCTTGGCCACGACCAGAATATTGCGAACTACCCATTAGACCGACTGACAGCTCTCTGGGTTGCTTTTTCCAAATGGCTGGATTGGAGGAGACAGGTTGGAGAACCCTACCGCCGTCTAGAACTTCCACCATTGGATTACAGGGTAAGGATCGGATACTCGATTAACCTAGCCTTTCCCTCCATTAGGGACCAAGTTGTTCTCACAAAAGTCCTGTCCAAGGGTGGGTTCGATGGAGATCCACCAATCCAAGCGGTATTCGACCTCGTTGGAAAAGAGGTTCAGAATTTCAGCCTGAGCTTCAGAAGAGCTTACGACGAATTCCGAGATGCATTCACAGGCAAGGAAAAGGAACTGGAGCGATTTCCGTTTTGGGGGGCAGTAAGGGCCGCGGTAAAGAGTGCCTTGGATGAGGAGAGCGAAGGAGATGCCGAGGGACGTAGGTTGAAACTCGTCTTGGAGGCGGGCGGTATGGTCTTGCTTCTGAGCACGGTTCCCGGAGACGTCATCAGGGATGTTTTGGCTTTCGTTGAAGTTGATAATGATTACGGAGAATTCGGGAGTGTTCTCTGTTTAAGTAGTACCTCCGGCCCCAGTTTTCATCAGGCGACACGCAGATTGCTTGGTGGGCGATACACAGATCGGTTGTCTGGAAAAGGCTGGAAGGCGATCAATGTCGCAGTGGAACAAGGTCTCCTGCTGTTCAGAAAAACAGAAAGTCTTTTTTGGGAGTTGACCACCACACGACCAGAGGACGGGGAGATTCAAGCCCTGGTTATGAATTTCTTGACAGAGGATTTTCTGAAAGCCTTCCCTAAAAATAGCCGCCCACACCATAAACCGTCAAGCTATGATGGGTGGACAGAAATTGAACGTTTCCCGGGGGAATTGCTCAATTCGTTGGAGATCCCCTTCCAAAGCCCTTTGACCGCGATTCGTTGCCTTCAGACAACTGTTCAAAGACCAAGGCTTTCTTTTGTGGGTGGATGTCCTATTGACTGTGGTTTTCTTGGGATTCCTGCATGTCTCCCAATTATTCGAGCGCCCTTATCCGATGCCGTACAGGCAATGCCTGTCGATGGCAAAAATGGAAGGGGCTTGATTTGTTTGACAAGGGTAGAGGAGGACTCGGTTGACTTCACATTTCCAATCGAATTAGTGGATCCACTCAATGGGCGCTATAGGTTGGTAGGAAGTCGCGACTGCAGGGTCCTCATACAGAGGGAAGTAACGTTTTATCCAGAGATTGTCGTGAACGCTTACGCACGGCCAACTGACCCAGGTGCATGGGAAGAAGAGGCAGGGGGGCCTGATGTAGTGACTTACGGTGATGCCCCGAATGGCGATCCCTGCCCAAGCGATGGGAGCAAGCGACCATCTCAGACGATGGACGAAAATGCAATGTTTTCGTCCCATTCGATTGTTCGGATTTCTCGCTTGAAATCGCCACCAAGCACCTGGCCACGAAAAGAAAATTTCCCCTCACCCAAGAAGTACAGTGGGTGGGAACCAAGCGAGTTTGTGAGAGCAGTTCGATTTATGGAGGTATGTGGTGGATTTGCAATGCGACGCAAGGGGATCTCAGAAATAGACTTACTTGACCTTGTGCGGGACTGCCTCGCGGTGGATCAATACGATCAACAGTGGGATGTTATTCGCGCCTGGGTGGAAGGGGGTTACCTCGACAGATTGCACTACAAGAGATGGCGGCGAACTGCATATTTTCCACGTGTCCCACGGTTTGTATTGGAGGCCCGTGGGGGCCACATTCGTGGCGTATTGTTCGGGTTGGCAACTTCAGCCTTCCGGAACCGGGCGGATGTAGAGCTGCTCGAATTGGGAGTCCAAAGAACACAAGTTGCATCTCCCTCTAATTTGGTCCTTCCGGCTCTGGCATGGAAGGCTCCTTCGGAAGATCCATATTTGAGGGTCTCTAAGACCTTGGGACTGGAGGAACCAGTCTGGATGAAACCAATCGTTGAAACGCTATGGTCGCTTTCTGATGTTATTGCTTCCCGTGAGGGTCCACCACTTTATTACGAACGCTCTGGTTGCTGGACATGGGATCATGGTTGGTTTTCTCGGTACAAGGAACCGACGGAGGAGGGGGTTGAGGTCATACGGTTGCAACGGCCAGACCGCCCCATACTCTACCAAGTGACGCTTAATGGCGAACACGTCTGGTGGAGTACGTCCAGGAACTGGTCCTTGCTCCTGGCTCACGAATTGAGGAATGAGGCCGTCTTCGCTATTGCGAAAGCGGACCAAGTTGTTCGCGTTAGCAAAGGTAAAATTTACCTTCCACTTCCTATTGGCCGATACTTGGCAGCCACTGGGGATGTGGCACCCGGGCCTTCCGGCGATTGTGGTCAAGGCTATGTTTATCAATTTCGAGATCCGAGAGAAAGGCTGTGCATTCTCTCGGCTATATGGGGAAATGCCGATTTCGACAGCGCTGAGATGGGTCGCTGGGCTCGTTCGATCCTTGCAATGTCGAGGCGTCCAACACTGTCTCCTGGTGTGCAGGCAGAGCCACTTCCGCGTTCCCTTAAGCGGGGTCTCGAACAATTTCACGAGGTACCAGAATTCCGTGAACTCTCTCGGGTTAAGTTAGACCCCTCTCTGGTGCCACATATAAGAAAAGGCCTATCAAAGTTCACCAAGTTGATGGAGGGTTGAAGGGATGTCTGGCATAGTCTATCTCGGTCAGGTCAAATGGGTGTACGAAAACCTCGAGAAGAACTATCGGCACGCAACGATCGAGCCTCTAGTCAAATCATCCGAGGACAAAAAACATTGGATTGGTTCCATAGAAAACCCAGTGGAAGAGTTACCTGGGAGGGGATTGGTTTATTGGCATGACGCCCCAAAAGGTTTAGAGGTTGGCGAGGTCTGGCAATTCCGCGTCGATCCTCACCCTCACTACAGAGGAGAGTCAGACAAGGAAGCGTTTCAGGTAAGGAACCCCAAGTATCCCATGGAGATCATTGATCTCTTTGATACGGGTTCCGAGCGTGACATCCGAATCTTGCTGACGACTAAGGGGATCTTTTTAAAAAACCCTCCACTCTCGAAACGGTGCGTTCTTCGGGTTCAGGAAAAGAAATGGATTGGACCAGTCAATCTGACCCAAAGGGCCGGCACGAATTCCTGGATTTTCGAATCCCAACAAGACTTGGGCTTAATTAGATGTTGGGACATTCCCTTGGATGCGATTCAGCGGGTGGAGTTGGATGGGACGAGGTGGCTGCTTGCCCCAAACCAGGACAAACTTGGACAACACATTGGGTTCGTCAACTGGGAGGCGGACGAAGTGCTAGCCCAAAGGGTCTTGAAGCATCTTTCGAAGCAGTTTCCAGAAACGGCGAATGCTCTTAATGTTTCAAAGAAAGTTTTCAAGGCATACGTTGATAAGATAGAAAAAGCAGGTCTGGTCGGCTCCCAACTGAATCAAGAATTAGCCTTCCACGAGAGGATCAAGGAGCTCCTAGACGTTATTTCGCGAAACGAGGAGCTCCTTGACGAGGCCGCCAACGTCTGTTTTGCAATCGGCCCCATCAAGGAGAAAATAGGGAGGAAGGCGGAAGAGGAATACTACCGGATGGAGGCAGAAAATAAGGAGCGCCTCCGAAATGAGTTAGCTAGCATCGAAACCGAGCTAAAAACAACAGAGAGAAAAAAAGCCTCTCTAGAAAAGCAGACATTGAAACTGGAAGAGGAACTTGAAAAGAGTATCTCTGGGTTTGATAGCAAACTCGAAGAAAGACTGCGTGAGCTTGCCGAGAAGCCTGAGCGTTTTTTCGCAGACATGGCTATCGCCAAGGCTCTTGGCTCCAGATCAGGTATCAATCGTGAAAAGCCAAATGCTCAGGTGCAGCTACGCAAAGGAGACCTTGATCCCGAAATTCCACTTGTTGAAGAACAGAAGACCCTCATTGGGACGATTTCCAATCGACTCTTGGGTTCAGGTATATCACCTATTGTGGGACAAGCCCTCCACTCTAGCCTTCTTGCAGGTTTGGTCCCCGTTCTGACAGGACCAGAGGCCTATGAAGTGGTTTCGGCGTATGCCGATTGCATATCAGGTGGAATGCTCCACTGGATACCACTTGGAGGAAGCATCTTCGAACCCTCAGACCTCTTGGCAAGGTTCGACCCGACCTCCCGCTGCCTGGTTCCGCATCCGGGGGGATTGCTGGATCTTCTTCTCGACGAATCTGACACAATACACGTCGTGGTCTTGGAAGGATTCAACCGTGCTGCCGTGGATGGCTATTTGATCCCGCTGTTGCAATCCGCACAAGACCTTGCCCACGGAAGAAAGCCTAGACAAATTCCCTTGGCACCACCCGGATTCGCTTCCAAAGACGATTTGTATTCAGGTGTGTCCCGCATAGCTTGGAATAGCGACGTCCTGCTGGTGTTGTGTCCGACCGCTGGAGCCTCCACACTGCCAATACCTGTAGAATTTTGGACACATTGTACGTTTCTTGATGCCGGTGACCCAGCTCCGGTAAGAACCGTTCCTGAACCGGGGTCCACTCCTCAAATGACGCGGGTCTCTGGTACCATTTGGAATGCATGGTCCGAAGAAGCAAAAGAAAAAATTGAACCATTGGAAGTTTTAAGGAAGCAACCCAAAGAAACAAGTAAATTGCCATCGGTCGTTCTTGACAACGTTGAAAGCATTTACGGGACGGTGGTGGCTCTTGGGTTTACCCAGGAGAGAGCGTTGGAGCAAGCCGCAAAGATCAGCCTGCTACCATACTTGTCGGCAAGAGAAGATGATGTGGATACCTGGTTTAAGCATCTCGGGATTAGTTTGAGTGAGAAAGACCAAGAGATTAGCGTAGCTGTCAAGCGAATGGGGGAATAACAGATGCAAGACCCGATAGGCGGTTTCGAACGTATCAGGGATCTCTTTATTACCTACACGGAGACAGCTTTCAGAATTCGCAATCCTGGTGTAGCGAAGGAGAGGCGAGCACTCCTTGAGAGCCCTGGAACCCTTTGCACCGAGCTCTTGCTGGAGCCGATCCCGAGGTATGAGACGGATTGCAAAATCGAATCGTTGGTCCACGACTCTCCAGAGGACCCAAGACTCCCTGAATTTTCGCCCTTGGAACGCCGCGCCTTTGTCGACTTGGCGCTCTCCGGCCTCCTCGACTCGGAGGAGACGGCCGATGGCACCCTACGTTCTCGAGTATCAGCGTTCGAGATATACAAACATCAAGCGCAGATGCTCAAAAGAGGCGTACAAGAGGGTAACCCTGGGGTTGTGACCTCGGGAACAGGCTCTGGAAAGACGGAATCCTTCCTTCTTCCCATCTTCGCCCGAATCGCAAAGGAGGCCGTTGGATGGCCCTCTCCCGCACCCGGATTCCTCAAGCGCCGGTGGTGGCAGCAGCCTGATGGAAAACCGTACCCCAAATTCAAGGACATTCCAGAGGAAAATCGTCCGTCCGCCAAGCGACCGGATGCCTCAGCCTTCCGATTGCAGCGTGAAGGAGAGCACCCAGGTCGGCCGAAGGCCCTTCGGGCAATGATCCTCTATCCGATGAATGCGTTGGTAGAGGATCAGATGACCCGTATTCGTCGAGCCCTGGATTCGATTGATGCGCGTGCGGTTATGGACGATCACTTCAACTACAACCGAATTTTCTTCGGTCGATACACGAGCAGCACCAAGGTCACTGGATTCCAGTTCCACCCACGACCGAATGACGACCGTGAGAAGGGGGAGAGGGAATACGAGAGGCGTCGCAAAAAACTGGAAGAATTGTTCGATGTTTCCGTCACCCTGCAGGAAACACAGGACCGGGCAATCGAAATGGACGAAGGCCGGGAGGAGGAGGACAAGGTCCGATACCTGTTTCCCTCGATCAACGGAGGTGAACTGGCCAGTCGATGGGACATACAGGAGACCCCACCGGACATCCTGATCACGAACATCAGCATGCTGAGCGCCATCCTGGCGAGGGAAGTGGATGCTCCGATCGTCAAGCGAACGAGGGAATGGATCACCTCGAACGACGATGCTTACTTCTTTCTTGTTCTTGACGAACTCCATCTGCAGCGTGGGTCTGCAGGAACTGAAGTCTGTTACCTGCTCCGTTTACTTTTTGAAAAACTGGGTCTCACGGATCCTGCGCATCGCCACAAGTTAAAGATCCTGGCTTCCAGCGCGTCCCTTCCGACCGAGGGAGAGCGGGGCGAAGACAGCCTTCAGTACCTTTGGGACATGTTCGGTGCTTACGGTACTTGGACCAAGGCATCAGGGAGGTCCTCAGATCCTAGATACGTCTGGAAGGAATCCATCGTACCGGGTCACACGATCGACGAGACTCCTTCTGGAAAGCATCAACTTGATCCGGCTCCTTTTTGTGCCCTTCTTGATGCGAGTCGAAAGGCCGAGCATGATGTGGCCGAATTGGCTGATCCCAGAACTACCGAGGTGCTATGGAACGATGTTCATCAAACCCTCCTTCGGGAAACGAGTCGCCCAGACTTACGCTGGATGGTCGCTGAGTGCATAGAAGAGGCGGCACGGAGGATCGCTCACACATGCTGGTCAGATGCAGACGGTCGCCATAGGGCCACCCTCCTTTCGAAGTTGGCAGAGGCCCTCTTCGGAGACAAAAATGCTCTTGGGCTCAAGGCACTCCAGGGCCTCCTGCTGGTTCGTGGTGCAGCGGATGCTTACCCTTCTTGGTGGCTTGGGGAGAAGGCTCCTGATGCCCCTTCCTTTCGAGTACACACATTCTTTCGGAGCATCGAAGGATTGTTTGCTGCGATCAGCAACCCAACTTCAATCCCGGAGGAGTTCCAGAGCGAATCAAGGGTTGTGGGCCGGTTGACGGTGGATCGGGGACTGAAGTTCGAGGAGTCCTTTGGAAGCGGGGTCGGCAATCGTGTCGTGGAGATTGTTTATTGCGAATGTTGTGGAGACCTGTTTCTAGCAGGGTCAAAGGGGCTGGATCCGAAAGGGGAATACGTGGAATTGCTCCCCTGTGAACTAGAGCTCGAAGGTTTGCCGGATACAGCCGCGCAGCAGTTCTTTGAGGATCTCAGCGCAAAGGACTTTGCTCTTTTTTGGCCTACTGAAAAGAATTCACTTTTTTGGCCCAACACTTCCAAGGTGCCCACTGATCCCAAGGCTGGAATCTGGAGAAAGGCATATTACGATCCTCGATCAGGCAGGGTTAAGTTCCACGTCATATCTGGCTCGATACCCGATGGGCACATTCGAGGATTTATGTATGTTCGTGGGGCGGATGAGGACCTTCACAAGCGTAACGGCACGTCACCAGGCACCGCTGTCCCCTACGAGTGTCCTTCATGTGATAGTGACTACAGCGCCCGAGGGCTTGGCTTTCGTCTTTCACCCATTCGAAACTTCCGCGCAGGTTTTGCCAAGACTACCCAGTTGTTGTCCTCCGAACTTTTCGGGCTCCTGCACACCCAAGATCTTGCACCCAAACTTGTTTCGTTCTCTGACAGTAGACAGGACGCAGCACGGGCCGCCCTGGAAATCGAATCGCGTCACCACCAAGACCTTTGGAGGGAACTGCTCGTCAAAGAGCTCTGGAAGGTACATGCTGTCCGTCCAAAGAAAGAGGAGATGGAAAGTCGGATTGAAGAGTTGAAGGCGAAGATTCCCCAAGCATGGGCCTCAGGGGAAACTAACGAAGCCATGTCCCTCACCGAAGAAATGAAGACGCTAATTGATACATTGCCCAAAGCGGAACGAGAAGAAATCCCGCTATCGGACATCTTGGAATCCACGAATTCGCCGGATTTCTTCGGTACAGTAGAGAACGGAAGAGAAACGTTAAAACCCTTGCTTGAAGGCTTCGTGGACCTTGGGGTCCACCCTGTTTCCCCAACAGGCGTCGGTCGCATCGAAGCTGAGAGCGGAAAACGGTATCCATGGGAGAAGTTGTTCTCCATTCAAAGTGATGGTCGCATCGATTGGCGTGACTCCACAACAGACGCGAGCCAGAAGGACTTGAACACGGCACGGCATCGCTTGGTGTCAAGCGCGCAAAGATTCGTTTGTGAAGTCATCTTCAACAAGACATACTTCTCCCTCGAAGAAACGGGCCTCGGATATCCATGCGTTTCAGGAAACTTCTCCTCTGAACGCAAAGAAGTTTTAGATGCGTTCGTACGAGTTCTTGGGGACGCCTATCGATTGTCCGACAGCCCTTGGGCAAAGAAGTCCTTCGAAATGCCTCCTGAATGGAGTTCCGCTGAGGACATCGGACAGAGGCACCGGGTGCGAGCGTTCGCTCAGGCCATCTGGTCTGACAAGGAGCGAGTGGACGAGGAATTGGAGCGGGTCCTGGTAGATCTGGCGAAATCTGGGCACAAAAAAGGATTTCTTTCAACATCCGCTCTCTTTATTCGTCTCGTCGGCGAATCCGATCCATTCTGGCGATGCCCTAATTGTGAGCGAGTACACCTCCACCCCGGGGCTAAGGTATGTACTCGCTGCCAAATGCCGCTGCGTGAAGTGCCTGATGGCAAGGCCAAAGAACTTCGCAAGTCTAGCTTCTTAGCGAAACGAATCGACCGTGAAGACCAGACGTTTCGTCTTCGTTGTGAGGAGTTAACGGGGCAGACAGACGACCCCGCTGACCGGCAACGGAGGTTTAAGGGAATTTTAATCGAAGACGACCCGGACATCTTGCTAGAGCGAGCTCGTGTAATTGATCTCTTGACCGTAACTACGACGATGGAGGTCGGGATCGATATTGGCCCCCTTCGAGCCGTCTTCCAAGCCAACATGCCTCCTCAGAGGTTCAACTACCAACAGAGGGTTGGGCGCGCCGGACGGAGGAAGCGCGCATTTTCCATGGCTTTGACAATTTGTCGCAGCAAGAGCCACGATTTGCATTACTTCTGGCATCCGGAGTCAATCACGGGTGACGATCCACCACCGCCATTCCTAACGAAAACTCAGTCGACTACTGCCCTCCGATTCTTACGGAAAGCTTGGTTGTGTAAAGCTTTCGAGAATATTAGGCAGAAATGCGAGATGGAAGGGAGGCACTACCCCGGAGACGACATCAGACCTCCCGACATCCACGGGGAGTTCCTCCCTTTACAAGTCTTTTTCGATACCTCCGGCAAATGGAAGCAATTGTTAGGTAAGGAGTTAAAGGCCACCGAGGATTATCGGAGAGCAATACTCGCAGTTTTAACCGAAGATTCCGACCTGGCCTCAGCCACCACTCTGGTTACGTATGGTGTTGAGGAACTGTTGAAAGAGGTCGAGGCCGTGGGAGACTCGGGGATTAGGGAACGGGGCCTGGCTCACACGCTCGCCGAGGCAGGGCTCTTGCCCATGTTCGGGATGCCGACCAGAATACGAAACCTATATTGCGACTATCGTAAAAAAAACAAACCTTCGGCCTTACGTAGTTGGGAGACTATTGATCGCGACCTCGACGTCGCGATCTACGAATTTGCTCCAGGTTCGGTACTTGTCAAAGACAAGTTGCAGCATAGGTGTATCGGATTCACTGGCCCACTCGTCGATTTTAGAGATGTCTCCAGAAGGGGGATGAATGTCGACGTTTCGCCTCTTGGAGGAGCTTTCTCGGAATCTTTCTGGATGGTGCAGTGCACGGAATGCGGAGCTTGGGCTCGTTTCACCGAAAAGCCGGAAGTGGGCGAGGAAGAATGTGGAGCATGTGGCGGCATGATCGCTCGCGAAGGGGCAACCGAGTGCAGGGTTCCGAGTGGTTTCCGAACGGACTTTTTCCCACGTGCTTTCGACGACGACGTGATCCAGTCCAGGAGGCATCGTGCCCTGACCGCTGAAGGGATCGCCCTTAAGATGAACGATGATCCCGTATCAAACCTCTCATTTACATGCGAAACAAAGACGCGAACCTACAGAATGAACAGGGGCGATAGAGACGAAAACGATCCAGATAGGTGGATGGGGTTCGGAGGCACGGGAGGAAGTGAGCGGTTGTTGAAAGCAAAGCGTTGCATTCTTCATGCCCAATACATAGCCGATGGGCAGACCCCACCCCGCGATTTCCAACCGGACCCGGGAGTGCCTGGGTTCGATAAGGTTTGGCTCGCAGCGCCGAAAACGACGGATTCTCTTTTCATTGCGCCCAAAACAGTCCCTGCGGGCCTCAGGCCCCAGCTCTGGGGAACGGAGATAGAAAGGGTCCCGGCCATTCGTGCGGCAGCCCTCTCGGCCACCTTTATCCTTGTGCATCGGGCAGCGCTTGAACTTGATGTAGACCCAGAGGAATTTGATGTGGTGGAGCCGAGGATGGGCAAACATGGAGGAGGTTCCGCCGTCCCCTTCCTGCAAATCACTGACCACCTTATCAATGGTGCAGGATTCTGCGAGCGTCTGGCGAAGATCGACGCGAGTGGGTCTCCGATGGCCTCCCGTTTGATCAAATCAATCGTAGGCGACAAGGACGAATACCCACTTAAAGACTTCCTAAAGGTGGAATCTGGATACGACCATCGAAAACGTTGCGACCAAGCGTGTTATCGATGCTTACAACGCTATGGAAACCAGATGTACCACGGTCTCCTGGATTGGCGCCTTGGGCTTGCATTCCTCTCAATGATTCAGGATTCCAAGTTCCAATGTGGGCTGGATGGGGAGTTCGTCGGTCCTGCTCTGGAGGACTGGCCAAAGTTGGCACGAGCTTATGCGGAGGAAATGGTTCGCTTTGAGGACGGGAGGGGAGACGTCAAGGATGTGGGGGGACTTGTTGCTTTCAGGCTCGATGAAAAACCCCATTGGGCTATTGTTGTTCATCCGCTGTGGGACACGGAATCCTTACCGGGAATCATCCGCAACGCGTGGGAGTCATTGGAAGGACCGAACGTGAAGAGAGTGTTCTCCAATACCTTCGAACTTGCCAGACGTCAGATTCGGGAGAGACAGCGGTTGCTGTTAAGGGAGACATGGAAGAACGCCTGAATACTCTTCCCGATCCGATCCGGAAGGTAATGATCCCAAAGACCTTCTCCGTTTCGCAGATCGTTGCCGCTGATGACTGCTTCCTCAAGGTCTTAATGGCGATGCAAAGGGAAGTTGTGGAGCCACTTCGTAAGAGCCCTGCCGCCGAGTTGGGTAGGGTGTTCCATTCATTGATGGAAGAGGCCGTCAAAGGTTTCTCCAGGGGAGAAGAAATTTCGCTTGTAGGCCTTGAGAAAGAGCTTGATCAATTGCTTGATGAGACGCGCAAGAGGTTGGAAGGAGACTCACGCACAATATCCTATGTAAACTTGCTGCAAACGATGCCCCCGCTTACCTGGGAGAGAAAGCGTAGGTCTTTACTTGATGCAGCTTTCGCAATCGTCGATAGCAATCTAGATCGGAATCGAACGAATCGCGGCGCACGGAAGGAAAGGTTCTGTTTCGAAAATACGAAAGGTGACGGTCGGTGGGTGGAAGTCCCAATACACGTCCCAGATCTCAGGCTCAAGGGACGTATTGACTTAGTAGAGCGGGAAGGGGATCAAATAAAGTTAGTGGACCTGAAGTCAGGCCGCGCCGAAGGTGTGGACGGAGAGGTTATTCCGAAAATCGCATTGCAGTTGCGTCTCTACGGCATTTTAGTACAAGCTCTCGAACCAAAAGCAAAAATAAGTCTTGTCGTCAACGACGGAACAGAGCATGAAATTCCATTCGACGGAGTGGTTGCCGAGGAAACGAAAGATTGGCTCTATTCGAAAGTGAGTTTGCTAATACCAGGGGAGATCGTTCCTGCCGAAAAATGTGCAAAAGTTGGGCCTGAATGTCGATGGTGCGGAATCAGACATCAATGTGCGTCCTATCTCCGAGAAGCCCCTAGCCTATGGACTTGTGAAATAGACTGGCGGTTGCCTATAGATACGTGGGGCACCATCAAGCAATTGACCCTGAAAAGGAATGGGTTGTTCAACCTGACCCTATTAGATGCAGCTGGCAGGCATGTGAAAATATTTTGTGTTCGAGAATTACATCTGGCTGGACTCTCGGTTGGGAAGCGAGTCTGGTTTTTTGGACTAGCTGTATCAAGGCCTACATTGAGAGGAAAATCTCGGCGGCACCCCCTCAATTTTTATGAAATAGGCGACTCCAATGAGTGGGAAAGGGCTTGGGCGTTACAGGTGTTTATTGAATAATAGATGGACTTGGCCGTAGGTAGATTCTAGTTCAAAGTGCACCACTTGAGGTAAGAGCAGGACATGACAGGGTTTCTGGTATCCAGAGAAGCACGACCAACTCAGAGCCAGAAAGGAGCCTGCCATGTCCTACACCCAGCTTACCGAAAAAGAGCGCTATGTCATCAGCCATTTGAGAAGCTCATTCAGCCTCAGGGAGATAAATCTACCAATGGGGTCAGGCCTGAAAGATTGCAAGGTGAAAAAGTGATGGTACCATTGTCCCATGGCACGTAAACCCCGCATCCATTATCCCGGCGCGGTGTACCACGTAATCCTCCGGGGAAACGCGCGACAGGACATCTTCTTCGGCGATGAGGACCGTTACCGGTTTTATCTTTTCGTCCAGGAAGGAATTGAGCGGTACGGTCACCGGGTGCTTGCCTTTTCCCTTATGACAAACCATATCCACATGGCCATTCAGGTGGGGGAGGTCCCCCTGTCGCGCATCATGCAAAATCTTTCGTTCCGGTATGCGCGTTGGGTGAATTGGCGCCGGAGCCGAAGCGGTCATCTCTTTCAGGGGAGGTATAAAGCCATACTCGTGGATGCCGATGCGCACCTGCTGGAGCTGGCGGCGTACCTTCATCTGAATCCGGTGCGTGCCGGTATGGTCGAGAAGCCGGAGAGCTTTCCATGGAGCAGCCATCGCGCATACCTCGGGAAGGAGCAGATCCCCTGGTTGAGTACGGATTATGTGCTGACCCACTTTTCTGGGAAGTTCGGACAAGCCCGCAGGCTGTTTGCCGAATTCGTGTCCGAAAGAATCGCCCAAGGGCGGCGGGAGGAATTTTACGGAAAAGGAAGTATCGATAGCCGTCTCATCGGCGAGGACCGGTTTGTGGAAAGCGTCCTTGGGCAGGCGGATTCGTTACCGGTGCGCAAGCCCTCTCTCGAAGCGGTCCTTGAGTGCGTGCTGAGAATGTATGATCTGCGGGAAGAAGATCTGAGCTCTCCCGGCCAGATGCGACTGGCATCGGAGGCCAGGGGGCTGGCCGCCTGGGCGGTCCGTGAGCTGACCGATGCGAAGCTGAGCGATCTGGCCGGTAAGTTCGGACGCGACGCTTCGACCTTGAGTGCGGCGATCAAGCGATTCGATATACGCCGCAAAAACGAGCCTGAACTTGCAGAGAAGGCAGAATTGATCCAGCAGGATCTGCAAGTTTCAATCTTGCAGGCCTGACCCCATTTCTCTCATGGCCATATCACTGAAAATTAAAGGGAATCATTCCAATTAAGGCCTCAAGATACCGCTTAGAACCACCATTTTGACCATGAAATGAAAAAAGAGAGGAGAGGGGGGATCCGTCCTGGCGCCTTCTTGGGACAATTCCCGGTCTTTAATACCCTCCGACCGTCCCTTCATCCAAAAATAATGGCATTTGCCGCAGGCGTAAGCTGCGGTTATATTTAATCATCGTTGGGTTGAATTCCCCGCAGCTTGCTGCGGGGTAGTTCATTGAAGCTTCTGCTGGTGTGCGGCCTTTACGACCCGGGCCGCCGGCCAGCCGTTTGTTTGCCCAGGGAGTGGTCCATGTCCGCAGGCAAGTACGTTATCGTGGGACTCGGCAGCATCGGCCTGCCGCTGGTAAAAAAGCTTTCCAGGGAGTTCGACCTGGTCTGCATCGATCAGAACGCCGAGATCCTCGAAGAGGTTAAAAAACTTCGCGGGGAGTCGGTCATTACCGTCGATGGAGACGCTACCAGCCGCCTGGTATTGGAGAAGGCGGGCGTGAACAACGCCGATACCGTCGTCATCACGACCACCTCGCAGGAGGTCAACATCGAGGTGGCGCGGGTGCTGCACGACCACTTCGAGATCCCTCGGGTGATCGCCATCGGCATCACCCAGACGGGCATCGAGGAGCTGGAAAAGCTCGACGTCGAGGTCGAGGGGATCTTCGCCGTCAGCGCCACCGGCCTGCGCAACCGCCTGGAGCGGATGACCAAGACGGTGCATGGCATCGGCCTGGGCAAGAACGAGATCCTCGAGGTCGAGGTCCATCTTCATTCGCGCCTTGCCAACAAGAGTCTTTCCTCCATCAACCCGATCAACTGGCGGATCGGGATCATCTACCGGGATGAGAATATCATCGTTCCCCGCGGCGATACGGTCCTCAAGCCGAAGGACCGGGCGGTGATCCTCGGCGACCCGTCGGTGCTCAAGACCGTGGCCGAGATGCTCTCCTTCCGCTTCGAGCACTTCCCCCTGGAATACGGCGAGACGATCCTGGCCTATGTCGAGGGGAGCGAGCCGGACGCCTATTTCGAGGAGATTGCTTATCTTTTCAGCGTCTTCCCGCTGGAGGAGATCATTTTTCTTCATCTGCAGCGTGAGGGGGTTGCCGACCGCATCGCCGAGATGGTGGAGAAGTACGAGTTCAAGGAGACGATGACGAAAGTGACCTCGGAGGAGATGTTCCCGGCCCTGGCCGAGGCGGTACGCGAATACGGCCGGCGTCCCGGCTTGATCGTGCTGTCGCCGTCGGCCCTGGCCAGGACCATCCCCTTCGCCGGCCGCCGTCGGCGCTACCTGTTCGAGCTGGCGAGCTCCGCCACCTGTCCCATCCTGCTCGCCTCCGGCACCTTCCCCTACGAGCGAGTCGCCGTTCCCTGCCTGCAGATGCAGGGGCTGCAGCACGCGATGGAGACGGCGCTGGAGATGTCGGTGGCGCTCAACTACGAGATCAGCGCCTTCATTCTGCGCCACTCGCCCTACATCGCCTCGGAGGAGGAGACGCAGGAGTTCGGCCGGATGCGCGAGACGGTGGCCGACATGAGCGTCATCTACAAGACGAGCATCCGTACCCTTGAACTGGAGGGCAACCCGGTAAAGTCGGTCCTCTCCGCGCTAGGCGACTACAACCTGACCGTGAACAACATCGGTTGCTGGCAGGAACTCGGCTTCTGGCAGGGTCTGCTTCAACCCGACGTCCAGTGGCACATCGTGCGCCGCTCGCCGGTGTCGACCCTGCTCATCCCGCCGCTGGAGGCGGTTATATAGAAAATGTTCGAACAGCAGATCGCACTCTTCCTGATCCTCCTCGGGGTGGCGGCCATCCCTTTCCTGGCCCGGCGTCTTCACGTCCCCTCGGCCGCCCTCGAGATTCTCTACGGCATGCTGCTGTTCAACGTCCTGCTCCACCAGCGCCCCGACTGGTTCGAGCTGCTGCGGCAGATCGGCTTCATCTATCTCATGTTCATCGCCGGAATGGAACTCGACCTGCAGGCCGTGCGGCGCAGCGGCAAGACCTTCTGGTACATGCTGGTCAGCATCCTCTCCTTCACCCTGACGCCGCTCCTCTTCGTCGCCCTGGGGCAGTCTTTCTTCCTCGGCGTTGCCGTGGCGATGATCTCGGCCGGCATCGTCATTCCGGTGCTCAGGGAACTGGGTCTGAGCCGCACGCCGCTCGGCCGGGACATCATCGGCGTCGCGCTGACCGGCGAGCTGCTGTCGATTCTGGTGCTGACCCTGATCGACGCTTACCACAAGCATGGGCTCTCCTGGCACGCCGGTCTGGAGCTGGTCAAGCTGACGCTCTTCTTCGGGCTGGCCCTGCTCGTGCTGCGGCTGCTCTACCTGCTCGCCTGGTGGTACCCGGAGCGGGTGGAGAAGGTGATGGAGAGCGAGGACCCGGTCGAGGAGGGCATTCGCGCCGTCGTCACTGTCGCCTTTGCCGGCGGCATCCTCGCCGCCCTCGCCGGCGCCGAGCCGATCCTGGGCTCCTTCCTCGCCGGCGTGATTTTCAGCCACGACTTCAAGAGCAAGGGCCGTTCCGAGGAGAAGGTCAACGCCCTCGGTTTCGGTTTCCTCATTCCGTTCTTCTTCATCGGCGTCGGTTCCCAGCTCGACCCCCGCCTGCTGGCGACCCCGTCGACGGTCCTCACCGCCGGCCTGCTCACCGCCGCCGTGCTGCTGAGCAACCTCTTCGCCCTGCTGCTGGCCCGTCCCTTGCGGCTCACCCTGATGCAGGCCGCCGGCATGTCGGTGCTTCTCTCGGCGCCGCTGTCGATGATCGTCGTCGCCGGCACCCTGGGCGAGAAGATGGGGTTGATCGACGGCGACACCGCCGGCGCCCTCATCCTCACCGCTCTGATGGCCAGCGTGCTCTATCCTTCTCTTTTCAGGCTGCTCCGGTCGCGTCTGATGCCACAGGAGGAGAAAGAGGCCGGTCGCTCGGCGGCTGGGTAGGGGCTCTCCTGCTACTTGACAAAGAAAGGTGAAGATAGGGGGGGCGGCGAGAATCGGTTATCCGACTTGCCCGAGGCAGCCGGATGTTGACGCGGATATGTCATAGTCTGAATGATCCGGGAACAGCGAAGACTGGAATCCGGGGAGTGTATCGGGCAGACCGGGCAGGCCACCCGGGCGATTGGTCGAATCAAAACAGCCGGTACTGGTGATCGTAGAAGTGAAAGGCCCTTTTCACCCTGGCGCGAATCGATGCCTGATTGAAAGGCTTGATAATCACATCGAAAAAACCTTTGTCGAAAGCCTTGACTTCCTCTTCCTCGCTTTTCATGTTGCCGGTGATCAGGATCACGGGGATGAAACTGGTCTCCGGAATGTTTTTCAGAGCGTTGAGCAGGCCGAAGGCGTCGAGTTTCGGCATGACCATGTCGGCGACAACGACGTGGGGACTTTCGGCAATCACCGTGCGGAAGGCCTCCATTCCATCTTTTGCCGTGATGACCCGGCATCCTTCGTTGTTCAACGTTTCGGTCAGCATCGCACGGATGAGCCGGTCGTCATCGACCACCAGCACGGTTTCCCTGATAGGGCGCTTCGCCACCGTTCCCAGGTAGTGATGGCTGATGGCGGCGCGGATCTCCTGTTTGGTGGTGAGCATCGGGACGATTTCCAGATTGTGATCGGCGGCGAAATTGTTGACGGGGCGCCTATTGGTCGGGTCGGCCATGGCCAGGGCAAGGCGGTCGCCAACCTGCTTTAGAGGGAAGATGAGGTGCTGCATCGCGACCTCGGCAGGAATCATTTCGAGCAGTTTTCGCTCGACTTTCATGTTGGCGAGATTGGCCACGGTTTTGTAGCCGAACTGGATGGCCAGGGCAACGGCCAACTCCTTGCCGGTGACCAGTTCCAGGTCCTCGAGGACGCTTCCGAAGCGCCGGCCGAGGATACGCGAACGGTGCAGGACCCGGTCGCGCGTTTTCGGTGAAATGGTTCCTTGCTCGACGAGAATTTCGCCCAATCTTTTGGCTTCCGGCATAACGGCTCTCCATAGCGAGACAGGGGCGTTGTTACCATTCAGTATATCGAAAATTATTCAGTTCCCTTGTCGGGTAGGGGATGAAACCTTCAAATCTCCGCCGGTTTCTCCTCTGGGCCAGGACCTGGCCAGGTTGCCGATCCGTCTAAAAATATTTGCAAAATCAGGCTCCGATGGGCCGCCTGGCGCCGCCATTTCAACCATGAAAAAATTTTTCGGGAGGGAAGGGGGAATCGGGCTTCAAGGGCCGGAAAAGAGCCGGTTGGAAGGGTTTCGTCCCGCGGGAGGGTGAAGCGCATGACAAGAAGTGAAAAAGGGGCGTGAAAATGAGCTCTTCCGTTTCAAGTCGGAATCGTGTCCGGGTTAACCCCAGACGGTCTCTTTTTTTACTTGATCTCGCCTTTCAACCAGTCCCGTGCCTCACAATCGTCATGGAAGGCAACAAGGTCATAACCGTTCAAATAAGCAAAAGTATCAATGATGACGTTGGGGTTGTAACCAGACTTGTGCAAAACAGCTACTCTGGCACTCTCCAACTCTTTCCTGCTGGCTACAAACCTGCCAAACTGCTCCTGTTCCTCAAGACTCATATCCAATAGAACATTTCTTACATCAACCAAAATTCTTACCTTTTCCCTGGTTTCGACCAGACGGCAAATCTCGTTTGTCGCCGAAATTCTTTCCGCAAGGTCGACATTGCCCCTGTAGGATACGGTAAATATTCCACAATTCGAGTTCACTCGTATTGAGTATGGCATATGCTTCCCCTCACTGAGCCAATCTCGGGGCAGCCGGCGTTTCCTCTGAATCCTTGTGGAGAGATTCCCGGGGAGTCCTGCTCGTTGGCATCAAGAGCAACTCATGACAAGAGCAGGTTTTCATTTTTCCGGCTCCCGTTTTGCTGAATAAATAAAGGGCCGACTCTTGATGCCGCAAAGGCAGAGTGAGTATATATGCCAACAAGGTGTTCCTCTTCAGCCGGCGGACTGGAAATGTGAGGCCGCCGGTGGAGGTCAGCGGACGATCTGCCAGGTGCCGTCGGGCTGGCGGCATGCCGTGCCGTAGGCCTGCTGCATTTCGCCGGCGATGACCACCGTCTGCGTGTACTCCCGACAGTACTGACCCTGGCTGGTCTGATAGGTTTCGACCGGCGTGATCGAGCCGTAGTTGCCGCTGTCCGGATTTCTCCAGGTGGTCGTTGTGTAGGTGCGGGTGTTCTCCAGGGAATACTGGGCGTTACGCTCCATGGCGAGCTGGTCGGCGCGATCGAGGGACTTGCCGATCTCCTGCCCCATCAGGGCCCCGGCAAGGGTTCCGATGGCCACCGCCACCAGGCGCCCACGCCCCTGACCGACCTGGGCGCCGAGCAATGCGCCCGTTCCGGCTCCGAGCAGGGTCCCGGCACTCTGCTTGGGCCCCGCCTCGGGGGCGCAGCCGGCCACCAACAGCAAGAGCATCATCAGTAAGGCAGCTGTCCGTTTCATCGATTTTCTCCTTGACGAAAGTCTCGGAAGCGTGTTTCTCATCTCCATCATAATCCATGATAACCGTGGGAGAAAAGGTGTCAAGGAGACCCTCTTGCCAGATTCTGGATGGGGTCGAAAAAAGGCGCGTCGGGGGAACAATTTTGGCTTGCATTCCAGCCACCTTTTCGGTTAGTATCCCCGCATTATTGCCGGGCGGCTCACCCCCCCTCCGAGCCTATGCGGGTGGAAATTGCGGACCCCATATTTATCTGCAGGTTGCCCCGTCCCGGTATTTTTAAAAAAACAGGGAGTTTTCCCTGAAGAGAAAAGGGACTGGCCCATCGTGGCCGGTCCTTTTTTTTTCGATCGGAGATCTTATTCGTCGCGGGAGGAAGTTTTGTTCTCCTCGCGTCGGTGAAGCCACCGGGCGAGGATCAGGCCGAAAAAGAAGAAAACGATCGAGAGGGTGAGCACGTCAAGCCGGCGTCCGACGCCGGCCGCACCGGCGCCGCCGAGCAGAACGAAGGCGACGATGCTGGGAAGGACGCCGAGGAAGGTGCCGAGGGTGAAATCGCGCAGGGAGATGGCGGTGAGGCCGCAGCCGAAATTAACCAGGTCGAAGGGGATATAGATGAGGCGCATGATCATCACCGCCACCAGGCCGTTGCGCTTGAGCCTTTCGTCCCAGCGGCGGGCCAACTCGTGTTCGTGGGCGGCGATGGCCTGGCGGCCGAACCAGCGGGCAAGCAGAAAAGCGAAAATGGCGCTGACATTTTCTCCGATAATTGTGAAGAGGATGCCGAGCCGGGGACCGAAGACGAGTCCGGCGGCCAACGCAAGCAGGGATGGCGGAAAGAAGATCAGGGGGCGCAGGACATAGATGACGATATAGATCAGTGCCGCCATCGGCAGGCCGAGCTTGCTCAGCCAAACCTGCAGAAGGTCGGGAATCTCCGTCAGGGCCATATCGGAGCGCCACCATAGAACCGCCGCTGCAACGAAGAGCAGCAGCCAGAGAACGGCCATAAGGGTTTTGAGACGATGACGCAATGGCATGAGAAAGACCTCTCAGCGCAGGGGATCGAAGAGATGTTCGAGGCCGTTGAGCTTGATTTCGTAAACCGTGGCCAGCATCCGGCCGAGCTTTCCCGCCGGGAAGCCTTGCCGCGAGAGCCAGACGACGTAGGGTTCGGGCAGGTCGATGAGGAGCATCCCCCGGTGCTTGCCGAAGGGCATGCGCGCGGCGGCCAACTCGAGCAGGCCGTGGTCGACGGCAGAAGTTTCGCTGGTCATGAATTCATCCGATCCGGTCGACGAGTTCGGCGAAGACCTCGACAGTACGGGCCTTCTTTAGTTCCTTGAAGTGGGCGACGAAGGTGGGGTCCTCGATGGCGGCCAGGACCGCCTTGAGCTTGTTGAGCACCTGGGTCGGACCGCAGAAGACCTCCAGGTAACGTTCCAGGGCGGAAGCCAGGTAGCGGCGCAGGGCGGCCGCCTTTTCCTTCCGGTCCGGCCGCTCGGGTGCCCGGCCGCGCAGCCGCTCGAAGAGAAGGGGGTCGGCCATGGCGCCGCGTCCGAGCATCAGCCCGGCGGCGCCGGTCTCCCGCAGTATCCTCCGCCCCTGTTCGGCGGTGACGATGTCGCCGTTGGCGATGACCGGCAGACGGGTCCGGGCCGCCACCTCGGCAGTGATCCCGTGGTCGGCCTCCCCGGAATATTCCTGCACCACGGTGCGCGGATGCAGGACGATGAAATCGACTCCGGCGCCCTCGATAAGAGGCAGCAGGTCGAAGACCGTTCGCGGGTCGTCGTAGCCGGCGCGCATCTTGACCGAGAAGGTGCCGGATACGGCTCGGCGCAGGGCGGGGAGGATGCGGCCGAGGGCGTCCGGATCGCGCAGCAGCTGCCCGCCGGTGGCGGCGGTGGTCATCCGCCCGTAGGGACAACCCAGGTTGAGATTGATGTGGGCGGCACCGTGGGACTGGGCTCTTTCGGCCGCTTCCACCAGAGATTCCCCTGCCCGGCCGATGAGCTGGACGACCAGCGGCACGCCGTTTTCCCGGGCCGCCATCTGGCGCAGGTCGCCCGGGGCGATGCGCTTTCTGGAAACGGCGCTGACACGGACGAATTCGGTGAAGACGACGTCGGGCCGCACCCACTCGATGAAGAGGGAGCGCAGGGCCGGATTGGTCAGGCCCTGCATCGGCGCCAGCATCAGGGGCGGACGTTCCGCGGACCACGGCAGGGCGGAGGTCGGGGTCATTTGCCGCGGCCTCTTCCGCCGCTTGCCGGACGGCGCCGACTTCCGGACATCTCGGCCACGAAGACGGCGTGGCGGTAGCCGCCCCGGCCGGGACGTTCGCTGCTCACCGAAAATCCGGCGGAGCGCAGCCTGCGGACGAATCCCTCGTCGTGGTTCTCGCCCCAGACGGCGAAGACGCCGCCGGGATTGAGAACGGAGCGGACCTGGGCGATGGCCCGGCTGCCGTAAAGGGGATCGTTGAGCTTGTCGGTGTGGTGGTGGGGCCCCTTGTAGAGGTCGTAGATCACGGCGTCGAATTTTGCCGCATCCCCGGTTCGGGAACGACGACGGACGAATTCGGCCACGTCGGCGATCTCCACGGTGACCCTCGGGTCGTCGACCGCCCGATCGGTAAGGGATGCCAGCGGGCCGCGGCACCAGCGAAGGACGACCGGGTTGAGCTCGGCCACTACCACCCGGGCCGAGGCGGGCAGGGCGTCGAGGACGGCGCGCAGAGTACACCCCATGCCGAGTCCGCCGACCAGAACCTGCGGGGAGGGGTTGTCCTGCAGGTGGCGGCAGCCGAGCTGGCCGAGGGCGACTTCGGAGCGGTTGTTCAGGCTGTTCATCAGCACCAGGCCGTCGAGGGTGATGAGGAAATCCCGCTCGCCGCGCCGGCGCAGCTCCAGGGGGCCTTCGTCGGTGGGTACGGTTTCGATCGTTATCCAGGGCTGGGCCATGGTGTCTATCCTTTGCGTCTTGTTTGAACCGGGCCGATTATGCCTTATTCCAGCTCTTCCTGTCGCCCAAAAAATTCTGAAAGTCCTTTAAAAAACAGGACACTATATCAGAACCCCTTCTCCCTGAGGGAGAAGATGGTCGAAGACCGGACGAGGGGGCATCTTTCGCATCCCCCCCCCTCACCCTGGCCCTCTCCCTCGGGGAGAGAAGAGTTGTCTGAATTTTTTCAATCACGCCCCTCAAGATGAAATGGCCATGCTCCCTCAAGCTCCGGCCAGGAGCGCCGCCAGCCAGGAGATGAGAACCACCCCGGCGGCCGCGAGGGAGAGGAGCACGTCGGCCCATCCCCGGGGTCTTTCGTGCCGCTCCAGCACGGCACCGGCGGCGGCGCCGAGGATCATGCCGAAAACGAACCCGAGCAGGTGCGCCCCGAGATCCGTGCGTTCTCCGCCGCTGCCGAGCAGGGCCAGCAGACCGGCGGCGGCCGCTACCGGAACGGGCCACCGGCGCCAGAGCGCCTGGCGGTAGTGCATCAGGCTGAGGGAGGCGAGCAGGCCGACGACTCCGAAAAGGGCGGTCGACGACCCAACCGCCTGGTGGTGATAGGGCTGCAGCAAAGCATTGAGGCCGTTGCCGAGAAGGCCCGAAAGAAGCACCAGGCTCCAGGCCAGCCCCGATCCGAGCAGGCGGCATAGGCGGACGACGAAGACGGCGCCGATGGCCAGGTTGCCGAGGAGGTGCAGCCAGTCGGCATGGAGGGTCAGGGCCGTCACCGTACGCCACCATTCGCCGTTGCGGATCTTGCCGGCATAGGCATTGCCGAGGGCGGACCAGTCGACGGGGTGATGGCCCAGCAGGTCGATATCGAGCAGGGTGACGTTATGGAAGGTTGCCAGCAGGACGAGGACGCAAAGGGAGGACAAGGCATTGTCGGCGAGGGGTTGTCGGGGCGGCAGGGGAGGGGGCCAGTGGCGGTTTTCCCGTTCGAAGAGGCGAAGCTCCTCCTGGGCCGCCTCCAGGCAAGATGCGGGCACCTCCAGCTGCCAGCCGTCGCCGACATGGATCAGCCTGCAGGGCAGCCTGCGGGCTTCAAGAACCGTTGCCCAGGTGCGGGCACGACGCTTGGGGAGGATCGTGTCGATCCCGCCTGGATCGAGCTCTCCAGGAACCGCGAGCCATTCGTCTTCAACGCCGTCGGATTCTCGCCCCAGCTCGTCCATGACCTCAAGAATGGCAGATCCCGGCGGCAAGGTCACGAAAATTTTTCACCACCAGGGCACGAACGGGACCAGGAGGAAATTTTCCAGTCATTCCAACGCAGGTGGGAATCCGGATTTTCAGTGAACCATGGAGCGACTGGATACCTTCCTTTGCAAGGATGACGCTATTTTGGGGATTCGATTGAAGTCAGAACAAAAAACATCCGCCAGAAAACAAAAAAGCCCCGCGACGGAATCGCGGGGCTTTTTCTTACAGAATGAAACGGTTGAGCGGGGCTCAGACCTTCTGCACGTTAGACGACTGGGGGCCTTTCTGGCCCTCGACGACGTCGAAGGTGACGCGATCGCCTTCGGCGAGGGACTTGAAGCCGCTGCCTTCGATGGCGGAAAAATGGACGAAAACGTCCTGACCGTTATCCTGCTCGATAAAGCCGAAACCTTTCGCGTCGTTAAACCATTTCACAGTACCTTCTGCCATTTGCTGTTTCTCCTTTTTACTGTCCCTTCGGGACCTGTGTTGTTGTGCAAAACTTCAATAGTCGCCGGGAAAGAAAAACCACGCGACCCAAGAGGGTCTGCGTGGTTAGTTACTAACTGACACATTGTCAATCGCGAGGCAACCGAAACTTTACACAAACTTTCCTAAGCTTCGTAACTCTAGCACGATCTGAAATTGGAATGCAAGCATTAAAATGCATCTTTTCCCCGGCCGGGCGAGGAGGCTGTCGGACTAGTCATGAGCCGGCTGCAAATTCGGCCCGAATAATCCGACGCCCTCCTACAGGATCAGCCCTTCGTGGGCGAGGCGGAACGATTCGAAGGCTTGCGGCGGCGATATTCGATAATCGGTTCTCGGCTGCCATTGCGTCCGGCGGACTTCCTGCCCCGGTTGTTCTTGTTCCCGGCGCTCTTCCGGCCGCCGAAGCCGCGGCCCTTGCCATTTCCGTCCGGCCTGGAGACCGGCAGCGGGCGGCTCGGTTCGAGACCGGGAAGTGCCTTGCGGGCCAGTTGATGCCCGAGGTAGTTCTCGATGCGCTGCAGTCGCATGGAATCGTCTCTTCCGCTGGCGAAGGAAATGGCGATTCCCGAAGCGCCGGCACGGCCGGTTCGTCCGATTCGATGGACGTAGTCTTCGGCCGCCTGGGGCAGGTCGTAGTTGAT
>Ga0102953_1000316_pt1 | contig 34402 bp, 34 predicted proteins | sample SalPon2A_C_D2_MG_FD_78509 | JGI IMG/M metagenome (GOLD analysis project Ga0102953, IMG submission 78509) | Soil microbial communities from South San Francisco under conditions of wetland restoration - Salt Pond MetaG R2A_C_D2_MG | ecosystem: Environmental > Terrestrial > Soil > Wetlands | place... | reverse complement strand
GGGTACGCTCTCGACATAGCGGTTCTCCTTTTGTGGGACTGTCCTTTTCACCTCCCGGAGCCTACCACCGTGGCCGGCTCCAGGGGAGAACCGCTCTTTTTCAACTAACTTCGGGACATGCTCCAGGAAGCACTCAAACTCGCCCCCTGGTCCTACCGTGTTGTCGCAATCGTCGGTTTCGGGCTCTTGTACCTACCTGCAGCAATCTACGTGTACAACGCCTGGGACGACTACAACCCGAAAGCCTTTGACCTAACCGGAAGCATCGCTATTGGCCGAAACGCACCACGCCCTTCTCCCGAAGAGGAGCAAAGGGCAAGAGAAATGTCCGACACCTACGCCAGCTTCCGTGCCTGGGTTTATACCCTGGAACAGGCCGCGTGCTGCGTTGTACCGTGCGTCCTCATCCTCTATATTGGCCTGCCGCTCGCCGCCCAGAGACGATGCCGGCGGCTCGGCATTCGCATCCCCAAACGAGGAGGAATCGTCCCAATGACCGATGTTCAACCAACCGGGACGCCCCGAAACAACGCACTGCTATTCAAGTTCGTCCTTCCTGTTGTCGCCGGCGTCGTTCTAATCGTCGTGCTCGTAAGTCAAATCGACTCTGGCCCAAGCGACAAGACGGCGGAACCCGGCAACACGGTATCTTCGGAACAAAATTCGGACGCAACCAAACCTACTTCCACGTCTCATGTTACGGATGAAATTGACACCAAAAAGCAAGAGCTAGCCGCTCAAGCGAGCATCAGCCGCGACCGCTTCCTGGCCGAAGCACAGGATGCCCTTCGTCTAATCGAGCAAGCAAGGTCCGCTATCGACGCGTGGAGTTCCACGCCGGCACTGCTCCTCAACAAGGACGGTCAACGCATCGCCTCAGACCTGGACCTTGTCCAACGCTTCGATGATTTCAACAAGGAAGCAAAGCCCACTTCCGAGAAAGCCGATCAACTTGCGGCAAGCATCGACACTCTATCCAGACCCGTAAACGACGAGCACGTACTCCCCAAGAGTGATTACGAGCCGTCGAATAAGCTTTTCGCGTCACTGTCCGATCTCGCCGACTCCGCCAGCGAGCTACACGCCCGGGCAAGTAAATACGAAGCCATCTTTCAGGGAATCATGCGTCGTGCCGAACAACTGGAGCCTGCCGATATTACGCTCGAAGCCGCCCTTGCACGCCTGCATCAACGCTACGCGGATGAAGCCGCTGAAGAGATTCGCCGGAGCCGCGAGCAGGGACGAAAAGAAGCCGACCAAGCCTTGGCTGAAGCCGAGCGGGAGAGGCAGAACGCACTGGCCGAAGACACCGCCGCCGCCAAGAGGGCGGAAGCTGACCGTATCCGTGCCGGTGCCGAGGCCAAGCAACGCCAGGCCCAAACAGACGTACTTCGAGCCAGAGCCGAAGACGCCACGATTCAGGCCAAGTACGCTCCGTTTCTTACTCGCTCACGGCAGACCGTGACGTTTTTCAAGAACGAGACTCCGCAGCCCGTTTCCGTTCGACGAATCGAACAACTCGGAGCACACATCGACTACAAGGCTTTCGCTCGTGTCGGTGCGGGACATGACGGCAAGACCGGGTCACGACGGGGCTCGCATGGCCGTCCGACGTGGCCGTATCCGCAAACCGAGGCGGACTTTGACAAGTACAAACCCCTCTTCGCCGAGTTTTGGGAGCTCGCTCCAATCTGGGTCCAGACGGGCGTTCTCAACCCATGAGCCGTACATGGCCAGCCCCGCCACGCTTCGATGAGCGAATCGTCCAACTCACTTGCATTTCCCATTTTCGTTGTGCTATAAATAAAGGCAGAGCCTTACTCGGATGAGTAAGACTCTGCTCTTTTTTGTGAAGTTGCTTATAGATTGACTCTTTCGATGTATGCGTAGCAACTCGCGGCTGCTCTGTATACATCAAGCAAGTCCTCGGAGCGAAAGGACGGATGCTTTCGTTTGCGTCCGTTCTTCTGCTCCACTCGATTCAGGCGAACCCGAATCTGAGTCCGACTGTCATGGAATTCCGCCCACACGACGCCAACGACTTCGCCGTGGACGAACGTTCTTATGGGCAAGCCTTCCTTCATCGGCTTCATGTTCGACTCCCGAATCAACTCCAGGAGTCTGTTTTCTCTTCGTCTTTCCAAATACCAACGTACTAAGCTCATAACGAACCTCGTCTTAGTTTTGTGGTTAATATTCGGAGCAAACGAGTCACCGAGGTGACAGGTTACACTCCAGCGAAAACCCCGAAGGGCCGCCGCCGCAGTGCCGGACTTGGATAGGCAACTTCACCGCTGCCTAGCTTTAAGTTCCCGGCAGCGGAGACTACCCACTCCCGCTAAGAAGTGGGATTGAAAGCGTTGGATGGGTCGCGATTCACTTGGCAAAGAGCATGCGAGCAGGCAGCCCGCAGCCGGTATTGTAGCGTCCGAGCCGCCGATGTACACGAACTTGGCCGCCACGACTCAGCCCGGCCACCTTCCTCGCACGTGCCCGAAATCGGCCTCAAGACCCGGCGTAGCCCGTTTCCGGTCGGGCCCTAGCCGACCATCCGCCTCCGCCCTGGTTGGCCTCAGCCGCTAGCGTAAGCCCCCAAACCGTAGCTCCCCAACGCCGCGTCCGGCCGCACTTCTCGCTCCCGTATCGTCGCATCGGCCACGCCACCGCCCGTCAAGCTCCGGTTCGGCAGGTACGCATCCACCGCTTTCATCGCCGCTTCGGCGTTCGTGGCTCGGCCTATCGGCACGGTCGAAGCCAGCATCGGTCGTGGCCAGGCCGCTTCGCGTCCGCCTTCGGCGGAGACCTGTCACGCCCGCTGCAAAGACGCTCCGACCTCGACCACGCCCGCCTTTGCAGGGGCTCCTTTCGGCTCAAGAGACCCGTCCCCCCGATTTGCGAAGGGACGGTCCCTTCTCGCTTAAACGAAAGGAGAAAAACGATGAAAGCAGAAGAAGCAAAGAAACTCGCCGACACCGCACTCGAACAGCTTGAGGGTGCCCTCAAGCAAGGCAAAAGCGAAACGCTCGCCGCGTATCTCGCCATGATGGGCCGCTTCCACAACTACAGCTTCGGAAACGTGCTCCTCATCATGACGCAGAAGCCCGATGCAACTCGCATCGCCGGTTTTCGCACCTGGCACAAGTTCGGCCGGCACGTAACCAAGGGCGAGAAGGGCATCGTGATTATCGCACCGATGCTGATTCGTCCGAAGGAAGATGCCGGCGGTACATCCGACGGCGAAGACCGCACCATCCTTCGCTTCAAGGCCGCTTACGTGTTCGACGTGTCGCAGACCGACGGCGAGCCGCTACCGGATTTCGCTCGCGTGGGCGGAAACCCAAACGGCCACACCGACCGACTCAAATCTTTCGTATCATCGAAGGGCATCACGCTCGAATACACCGACGACATCGGTTCCGCGGATGGTGCATCACTTGGCGGCACCATCAAACTCAAACCCGACCTCAGCCCGGCGGAAGAGTTCTCCGTTCTCACGCACGAGCTCGCTCACGAGATGCTTCACCCGAAGGACCAGGACAACCGCCCTCCGAAGACCGTTCGCGAGACCGAAGCCGAAGCCGTTGCATTCGTCGTTGCAAACGCCATCGGACTCGACACGGGCACCGCAGCCTCCGACTACATCCAGCTTTACAAGGGCGACACCGCCACGCTGTCGGCGTCTCTCGACCGCATTCAGAAGGCCGCATCGTCCATCATCGAGGCCGTAAGCGTCGGCGATGATTCGCAAAATGCCGGCGACGGTACGACACACCAGTGCCCGAATTGCCGCAATGCCGTGCAACCCGACACACACAAGTGCGAACGATGCGGCACCTGCATCAACTGCTAATCATCACATCACACCGCCGGCTTTCACGCCGGCGGCTCTCATGTACCGCTTCGCACGGCCAGGAACCTGACCTAACCGTGCTCCGCTCAACTCGAACAAGGGTCGCCTCACGACACCTGGACGCCTCGGAACTCAAGAGCATTACCGGCAGGGGGGCACGCGGTGCCCGCCGTGTGGGCAAGCCCTGCCTCCTGCATCCCTTGCGTCTCGGCTCCCAGCCTAGGGTGAGGAGCCGAGGACGACGGGCTTTATACGGCAGGGCACGAGTGCCGGGCCAGTGCTTTGTGAATAGCAGCCGGCGAATCCATGGAGCCGGCCACGTGACTGTGAACGAAGGTCGGTAGGGGGGTTCCTAGACGAGCTCGTCAGGACGTGCCGCATGTATCAACGCACCAGATTTGTGCCATAACGTAGACAACGAGACTGGTATCTCAAAGGTTGCAACGTGGTCTGAGACTTCAGCCGGGTCATTCGTCGGCATCCTCCGTGTCTGCGGATGACCCTTGGTTGAAAGGAGGACCATCATGAACGGACATAGGTTTTGTGGAGCGTGTGGCTCCAAGTTGGACGACGCCGTGAAGAATGCGAACACGCTCAAGGCGGTTCCGATGTTCTTCGCCGGCACGCTTTTTGTGGCTGGAATCGCGTGGATAGTAATATTCGCTCACGACCAGCCGCTTGTTGGTAAGTTTGGCCTAATCGCCTTTGGAGTAGCGTCCATGCTCTGCTACATGAAGGCACTGTACAACCCTGTGCATGTCTCATGTTCAACGTGCAGCAAGCTCAGCCACATCCTCTGAGTGTTTTCGCGAGACACCAGTCTCGCACTCTTCACGTTGTGCCACGAAGGCGGCACGCAACTTGACCAATCCGCTCAGAAAATGATAGGGTCTACGGAGCAGTTCTTTCACGCCGTAGCTTCCTCTGAGCAGTTCTCTTTCCGAACATCCTGCCCACGTCGTCTAACCCCCGGCCGCGAGGAGAGGAGGCTCGGGTGCAAACAACACCGAAAGGAGAAAAGGACAATGCCAAAGAAAGACAAGAAGCCGGTCCACGAATATCGGCTCGGCCGAATCGCTGGAGCCGTATGGTTCAACGAAGACGGAAACGGCCGTGGATGGCACTCAACTCAAATCTCGAAACTGTACAAGGACGGTGACGAGTGGAAACGAACGACCATCTACGACCGCGATGACCTGCCGCTTGTGGCGAAGGTCGCGAACGCACTGCACACGTGGATTTTTCAGACTTGGCAGGACAAGGACGGCTCGGCCAAGGAAGACGCTCCTCCCGCCGAGGCCTCCGCGGCAGCGTAGCCACGGAGCCAAACGAGGTTCCTTTACGAAGGATACGTGCATGCACCCAGCCGCCTCGTTTTGAGATGAACAACCCGAAGGCAAGACTTCTTAGCACCAAGCAGACGCTCGCTCTCCGAGACGAGCTCGCAATCGACGCGGATGACGAGACCGCACTTGCACTTTCCGAGCGAGCAGCATCCAAGGCCGACAACCCGCCGGCGTTGCTGCGGTGGATGCTCACGCACCCTGAATCTTGGAATTGGATTACCGAAGAGGAACGGGTCCGGGCCCGCAGGCGACTTGGCGAAGTCAGGCGACCTACACGGCCCGCAACAACGCCAAGCCGCACCGACCGGAGGGCCTGGACGTTGGAAAGCAGGTACCGGAGCTTTGAGCCGCCGGCAGCTTCAACCGGCTGGCAGGAGGAAGCCGAGCTCATCGCCAGGATGCACGATGAACGTTTAAGGCGGCGGGACATGCGAGAGCGGTGGGGGAGGTGTTTCGGGGCGGCTACGATTGTGCTGATGCTTGTTTGGCTGTTCTGGTGACGGCCGGTTGAAAGCCACGCTCCGGGTCGTCATCATACCGTCCATGGCCGACGACTACGTATCGCATCATCGAACATGCACGTTCGTTTACTCGGAACGGCTTCCGACCTGGGTGCAGCCGTTTGACGTGCTCGCCGGCGAGCGAAAGGACGGGACGTTTCACGTAACGGTTCCGGACCTACCCGGCTTCGAGGCTGATTTCCCGACCCGCTTCGCGGTCATCAAGGAGCTTCGCGGCCGGCTTACGAAACACGTAGAAGCCATCATCGCCGAGAAGGGCGTCCAGGCTCTTCCGCCCATCGGCGGTACCGCCGCCAGCTTCAAACGTTCAGGCAGGGGACTCGTTTGACGTTTGCTGCCCGTACTGGCATCGTTTCTCTCGCATATCAACCACGCCGGCCAACGGCTCGCCCACGGAGGTACAGATGAGCGAGAAGAAGAAGCCCGCAGCCAAACGCCCCGAGAAGGTCATCCGCAAGGGCAGCGTCGCGGCAGAGATTTACTTGAAGCAGAGCCCCGACGGATTTCGCTACCACGACTTCGCGTTGGTACGGACGTTTCGGAACGGAGGCGAGAAGGAGCTTCGAAGCGGCTCGTTTTTCGACGATTCGGTGAGCGACCTCATCGAGGCCGCCCGCGAGGCGGGGGAGTGGATTGAGGAGCGACGCCGGCCGGAGACGGTGAAGGCCACAGCGTAACCGCCGACCTTGCGGCCTCCGTGGCCCAGGTATCGAAATCCACGCCCTCAATAATGAGCGGCGAGGGAGACTTGAGTCCAAACCCTCGCAGGGACGCGGGGAACGATGTTGAAACGCAGAACCCGCACAGTTCGTTGCCCCGGTTTCATCAGTTCATTGATAACCCAATCGGATTCCAATGATGCCGGCCACTATCGCACCAATGCACAAAACCCGCACCAAAGATGCCGATTCTGACAGGAAGATAATCCCAAACAGAAGTGTTCCAATTGCCCCGATTCCGGTCCATACCGCGTAGGCGGTCCCCACGGGAAGACTCTTCAATGCTCGGGACAGAAAATAGACACTGCCGACCATCGCCACACAAGCCACGATACTCGCCCGTGGTCGCGTGAACCCGCACGAATACTTGAGGCTGATGGCCCAAGCTATTTCGAACACGCTGGCAACTGCAAGATTCGTCCAAGGCCCCATGCGTCACCGATTCCTAAGCTCAAAACTCCTCGGACATCGATTTCAGATTCTCAAACGATTGCTCCAATCGCACAAGTGTCTGTTCGTGTTTCGTCGCCAAGCCACGCGCCTCATCCTGTTCCGTGAAATCGTCAATCAATGCAACTCGGTCACCCGACTTTCCGTACCTAAATATCAAGAACCCATCTCCTATCCGCTTGAGCAGGTCCGGGTCTTCCTTCTTCAAGCGCGTCTCATCGGCGAACCAACCGCCGAGGTTGTTTGACTCGCCCTTCGAATGTGCCTTTAACACACGAGTTGCATTGACATCCTCAGTGTTCGTTGGCGGTTGTCCCTTCATTGCCTTGTCAAACACGTCTCTTGTAGTCACGAACACTCTCTCTACAATCGCCCCGGCTTCCGCAGCCGCACGATTTTGAGCGAAGAAGTTCTTCTCTTCTGGCGAATTCTCCCATTCCGTCGATTTCATACGGGACACCGCGATAATCTTGCCGCCACGCCCGACGCGAGCAATGTTTTCAGTAATCCAGGTGTAATAAACCGCCTTGTACATCGGACTCGATTGTTTGCTATTGAGTAGCTTGTAGAGCCGCTCACTGGCATCCGCAATGACCGCGTCCTTGTCGACCTCAAATTCGCGGTCGATGCTCCAATATAGGTTGGATAGTTCGCCAAGCCCGATACGCACAGCCAGTTCATTCAACCGTGATGCTATGTGGTCCTCAGTGTCCTGCAGACGCTCGTCCACACAGGTATTCAAATCCTCTACGGTCTCTTGAAGGCCTTCAATGGACTTAGTCATCTCGAATACTGTGATGGCCCGATGTAACCCGTGAAGTGCAGCGAATGAGCCGACAATAAGTCCAGCCGCATTCGCGATTGGGTCGCTCCCAAGTTGTTTGTAGATTATGAATGCAACAATGCCACCAACGACAACCTCTACGGCTGCCAGCCGAATCTCTTTCGGCACTCGAAGCTTCTCTTTTTGTGGTGACTCCATCGCGAGAATCCCAATTCAGTGACCCCAACACCTACTTCTTTCCGTGCTCCGCATCGAACTCGAACTTGGAAATTGTATCGACGCCTGAGTAGCCTCCGTCTACGACCAATGTCGCCCCTGAAATGAAGCTCGCCGACTCGGAGAGCAAGAACCAACAAGCTTCTGCTACCTCCTCGGGACTGCCAAGCCGTCCAAGGGGCGTGATGCTCCGCGACATGTTAAACACCTCATCCGTATCCATGACGCCACCAATCCACCCTGGAGCAACTGCGTTCACTCTAATCTTTCGAGCCCCAAGATTGTTCGCGTGAGTCTTCACAAGATTGTGTATCGCTGCCTTTGTCGACGCGTACGCTGACGCCCCGAAGGAGCCGGTAAACCCTTCCGTGCTCGTGACAACCACAATTCCACTTCCCTCATCCATGCAGTCCTTCAGTTCGTGAATAACGTAGTTGGGCATGGTGAGATTGACGTTAATCAGTCTATCCCAATCGTCGTGGGAAAACCTTTCGGGATTCTCCATTTTGAAGAGCATTTGAACGTTTACTAATCCCTGAATACGCTTGTTGCCGACATGTTCGCGGATTGTGGACAGGCTCGCACGGTCCGCGTGGTCGATTTCTAAGAGTTGCAAGGACTTGTCACCGGCGAACGACGCGGCTTTTTCGGCCTTCGCGGGTTCAAACGTCCCAATGACATTGTGGCCCATGGACAGCAACTTCTTGGTCACCGCTTCGCCGATGCCATCCTCGACGGCTCCTGTGACAACAAACGTGTGTGGCTTAATCGTCATCCTATGTCCTCCAGTTCGGCAGAGTTCTTCAGTTCACCCTGGCGTTAAACTACTCGATACCAAGGTGCCGATTCAGGTCAGACGGTCGGGCCGATTCGGGACAACTTGGCGTGTAGAAATTCATCGCGACTACAACCCGGATGTCCGTTGTGTGGCGAAGCGGCGCCACGTAATGGGCGTGATTCCTCGCGTCAAAAAAAACGAGCTGTCCCGACACCGGGTAAATCCGCGTGCAGTCTTTTTCGATGGCGTCGACTCCGGTCGTACCGGGCTCATTTCCAACAACAAGTTCCCCGCCATCCCCCTCAGGGTGGGACGTCACGTAAAGCAAGCCCTCGAGTGGATTGGAGTCAACGTGTGCTTCGTATCGCATTTCTGTTCCGCGTTGCACATTTAGATTCACGGCGTACCGGACATCGCTCGCAAGGGACAAAGGCTCAGCGATGCATCGTTGTCCCAAATCTCTGAACAAGCCGGAATAAAGCTCAAAAAGCCAAGGCAAATCCTCACTGACGCGGCGACCACCAACGGTCAAAGCCGCCAAGCTCGCCACGCCTGGGCTTTCGCGTGACGTAACCGAAGTCGGAGTAAGAACCTTCGGAGTGGCGTTCGCCGACGCGAACTCGACCAATTGAGCAGCCCATCCGCTAGGAAGCACTGTGCGGACATCGAAGGCATGCCAGAGAAACATACTTGGTGCAGACCTTGCCATGACCGGCAGAAGATAGTCGTCTTAGGCCTTGAACAAAACCCCTGTACCTGCTATTTCCTCTACGTGATAAACGCGATTATCACGTAGAGGAAACGGGGCGTAAAGCCCGATTGAAGGAACATGAGGATTATGCCGGAACGGAAGCCGGATTCGACGACGGCAGCCTTGGCCAAACGGCCGGCGGGAGTTCTCGCGGAACGCCGTTCGGCCCTGGAGGTCATTTCCTCCATCCCGGAGGAGGAAATCTGGCTGGCGGGCCTCAGGAGCGACCAGACGCGGCGGGCCTACCGCCGGGACGTGGCCCATTTCGTCGAAACCTTGGGCATCGGGTCGTTCGAGGAGCTCCGCAAGGTCACGCACAAGCACGTAATCGCTTGGCGACGGCACATGACCGAGGTTGAGGGCCTGCAAAACTCGACCATTCGCCGGCGGCTTTCCGCCTTGTCGAGCTTGTTCACGCACCTGATTGAACGGGACCCCGTGGTTCACCTGAACCCGGCCCGCGACGTGGACCGACCCAACATCAACCGCAAGGAAGGCTCGACGCCGGCGTTCTCGCCCGAACAGGCTCGAAAGGTGCTCGACGCCCCGGACCCGGAGACGATTGCCGGCCTTCGCGACCGGGCGATTCTCTCGGTCGGCTTTCAGGCCGGCCTTCGGCGGGCCGAGATTGCCCACCTTACGGTCCGCGACTTCCACGTAAACGCCGGGTTTGATTGCCTTCGCGTGCATCGAAAGGGTGGTAAGAAAGGCTCGCTCGCTATCAATCCACAGGCCGCACAGCGAATCCGGGCCTACCTTGAGGCTGCCGGCCACGAGGATGACCTGGACGGCCCGCTCTTTCGACCACGCCGCAACAACGGCAAGGTCAATCGCAGCATGGGCCCCGATGTGAACGCCCGGCACATGGACCCGGACGCCATCGACCGGATTGTGAGAAAGTACGCCCTTCGAATCGGGCTTTCCCGCGACTACTCAGCCCATTCGATGCGTGCTACGTTTATCACCACGGCCCTCAAGAACGGTGCTCGCTTTGAGGACGTGCAGGACGCCGCGGGTCACGCCAACCCGTCGACCACGCGGCTTTACGACAAGCGAGGCTACGACCCGGAGAAATCGGCGTCGTTTTTTGCGAATTACTGACTTGAGCGGCGGCGAAGGCTCGCCTTGATGGTATTGGAACGTTGGCAAAAGAAGAGAAACAAAAACCGAAGGCAATCGACCTCTTTTCCGGCTGCGGCGGCCTTACCCTCGGACTAAAGCGAGCGGGCTTCGCGGTCATCGGTGCAGTAGAAATCTGCGAGCTCGCTGTTGAAACCTACAGGATGAATCACCCCGAAGTTACGGTTTGGCACGAGGATATCCTGTCTCTCTCCCTCGGTCGGATGAAGCGCAACGTCGGCATTCGCAAGTACGAGCTCGACCTGTTGGCGGGCTGCCCCCCCTGCCAAGGCTTCTCGTCGATACGCACGCGCAACGGTCGCCGACGTGTTCGCGACTCACGAAACGACCTTCTGTTTGATTTTCTACGGTTCGTCGACGGCCTTCGGCCAAGAGCGGTGATGCTTGAAAACGTTCCCGGCCTCACGAGAACCGTGCGGATGCAACGTTTCGTAAGAGAGCTCAGGTCACTTGGCTACCACGTCAATCACGACGTGCTGAATGCCGCCGACTACGGCGTCCCCCAACGACGCCGGCGGCTGATTCTGGTGGCGGGTCGCGATGGCGGCACAATCGAATTCGCCCAACCTGCTCGCGTGAATTGCACCGTTCGAGACGCAATCGGCACGATGAAGCCCGTCGGCAAGAGCGGCGACTCTCTCCACGACCTCCCCGAATCGCGCTCACCGAGAATCGCAAAGCTAATCGCCAGGATTCCCAAGGACGGGGGCAGCCGAGCCGCGCTTGGCAACGGACACCAGCTTCAGTGTCATCGCGAGTGCGATGGATTCAAAGACGTATATGGTCGGATGTCATGGGACGACGTGGCCCCGACAATAACGGGCGGCTGCGTGAATCCTTCAAAGGGTCGATTCCTGCACCCGTCGGACGACCGCTGCATCACCCTTCGTGAGGCGGCGTGTTTACAGGGCTTTCCGAAACGATACTGCTTTTCATTAGACCGCGGGAAATTCTCAGCGGCCGCGATGATAGGCAATGCCTTGCCGCCGGAGTTTATTCGCCGCCATGCCACGGCTATCCACCGCTACCTCTGCGAGAACGATTAAAATGCCACCCATCGACGAAGTGCTACAGCGTGAACTAACCGGGCGTCAGCGGGCCGCCGCGACGGACGCCTCCGAAGAAGTCCTTTGTTTGGCGTGTGCCGGTTCCGGTAAGTCGCGTACCCTCGCCTATCGCACCGCCTGGCTCATCGCCCAGGGCGCCGACCCGAAGAGCATCGTCGCCTTCACGTTTACGGAGAAAGCCGCGGACTCAATCAAACTGCGCATTGCGCAGGCATTGAACGCCATCGGCATCGACCCCGCTGTACTCGGCGCGCTCTATGTCGGAACCATCCACTCGTACTGCCAGCACGTTCTCGGCGAGATGAACGCTCGCTACCGTCAATTCGACGTACTCGACGACAATCGGCTGCACTTGTACTTGCTTTCCCGGTTTTGGCCCGGTGAACAGACCCTCAATCTTCCTGCGGTGCAGGCGGCGAGGCCGGGGCGGCGCCCCGGACAATTCGATACAATTCAACAGGTCGCGCGTGCGTGGAAGACCGTTAATGACGAACTCATAGACATCCCCGACGTTACGACGCACGACCAACCGCTCGGCGAAGCACTTCAGCGGCTTGCTGACCGACTCGGCCAAGACGAATTCATCGACTTCTCGTTGATGATTCGGCTGGTTGTCGATGCCCTACGGCAGGGCGATACCGGCGCCAGACGTGCCGTGTCCGACCTGCGGCACTTGATGGTTGACGAATATCAGGACATCAACCCCGCCCAGGAGGCCCTCATCCGGGAGCTGCACGGTCTATCCACAACACTTTTCGTCGTGGGGGACGACGACCAGTCCATCTACGCATGGCGCGGCGCAGATGTTACCAATATCCTCACGTTCCAAGACCGGTTTCCGAACTGCTCCACACATACGCTGTCGCGAAATTTTCGTAGCACCGAGGCGGTAGTTCACACGTCGGATCAATTCGTCGCTGCGGAACTTGGGCCTACTCGCTTTGCAAAGGACCCTGAAGCTGTTAACGCCGACGGCCCGCGAGACTTTCGAGTCCTCTGGCACAATACGAGGCGGGAAGAAGCGGAATGGGTCGCAGGCAGAATCGCTGCTCTCATGGGCACCGGGTATCGCGAAGCCAGCGGAACGCGGGGCCTCACACCTGCGGATTTTGCGATTCTGATGAGGTCCACCCGCACTGCGGAGCAAGACGGCCAGCCGCGCCATGAGCCGTTCACCGCCGCGCTACGTAACTGTGGAATCGATTATACGCTCGAAGCTGGCGGCGGCGTTTTTGACCGTCAACAAGTCGCAGTGCTTCGAGACACGTTTGAACTTCTGCGAGACGGTGCACCGACGCGCATCGCAACGCAGACACTCTTCAACAGCACCATTCTGCCGGCGTTTGCGCACGCAGATTTCAACAGCATCGCCGGGGTTCTCGCCGATTGGGGCCCGCGGATTCATGGGCCAATTGGCGGAGCGCGGCGAAAAGTCTACCCGCAGCAGTTGCTTCACGACCTGCTCGCCGCCTTCGGCATCCAAGGAACGCAATTCTCCGACGGTATCATGCAGGACCTTGGCATTTTCAGCAGAATCCTCCAAGACGTGGAAACGGTTTATCTCAGCATCGACACCGCGGGAAGATTCCGAGAGTTACTCAATTTCCTCCAACAACTCGCGGAGGCCGGATACGACACCGGAACCGACGACGTGGTGCGGCGACCTGACGCCGTCACTGTCTCAACCGTCCACAAAATCAAGGGACTTGAGTTCCCCGTCGTTTTCGTTGTGGACGTTGAAGCTCAACGATTCCCGGGAAAACGCCGACGATATGACGGCTGGCTTCCGTCGCCCATTGTCCAAGCAGCTTTGAACCGCGGTGCGTACCACAGCACGCCGAATGAAGAGGCTCGGCTGTTCTACACGGCGCTTACCAGAGCCGAGCGATTCTTGTACGTCACTGGGTGCGCTCAACTACCCGGCGGCGTTCGGCCGCGCAAGCCGTCCGCGTTCGCGCAACGGCTCATTCATGCCGAAGTTCTCCGCACCGACGGACTGCCGGAAGGCCTTGTCGCCCATCCACCTTCGCCGCGTATTGATGAGACCATCGTGCCCACGAGCTTCTCCGATATCCGCTACTACTTGCGCTGTCCGTATGACTACCGGCTCCGAAAGGGCTTCGGCTTCAGCCCACCCATTATCGACATGTTCGGCTTCGGTCAAACGGTTCACGCCGCCGTTTGTAAGCTTCATGAATTGCATCCTGCCTCGCCGCCAACGCGCGACGAGGCGACCGAAATCGCTCATTCGGTCTTTCACCTTAAACATGTTCCGCCGAGCAACGACCCGGAGAACAACCCCGGCCCCTACGAGCGGGCCCGCGATAGCTCTGCAACAATTCTCGCAAATTACGCCGAGTCGTACACCGCCGATTTCACACAACGGCGACAAGTTGAGGTGCGCTTCGAGATTCCCGCCAGACAATTGGTTATTTCGGGCTCCATCGACTTGCTGCTTCGTGAGGACGCGGCCGGCAACATCTTGGATGCGACCGTGGTCGATTTCAAGGCGATGGAAGGCGGCGACGCGCCAGCCGAATCCGAACAACTTGACTGGACTGAGCTGTCGCTTCAAGTGCAACTCTACGCGAAGGCGGCACGTGAAGTACTCGGTGAGAACGCGCGAACCGGTGCCGTCCACCTACTCAAAGACAACCAGCGACAAACGGTGCCCGTTGACGACGATGCCGTGCGGGCCGCCGTCGCCAACGTGGAATGGGCCATCGAGCGAATTCTCGCCGGTGATTTCCCTGCGCGTCCTCATCCAGAAAAGTGCGAGGCCTGCGATTTCAAAGCGCTCTGCGGGAAGAGGTATCAGCAGTTCCAAACGGAAGTAGTTCCGCCCGCGATACACGTTCCGGGCTCTGCCGGCACCCGGCTTGCGCGAGCGTTCAGTCAAGTGGATGCTACGAGGGGACGAGGTGATGGCGGATAATCTCACACCGAGCCAACGCAGCTATTGCATGTCGCGCGTGAAGAACCGCAACACGGACATCGAGCGATGTATCGCAACCGGGCTTCACCGGCGCGGGCTGAGATTCCGTAGGCACGTCCGCGACCTGCCGGGGTCGCCGGACATCGTATTCCCGTCCGCAAAGGTCGCGGTATTTGTTGACGGAGATTTTTGGCACGGCTTTCGGTTCCCCGCCTGGGAAAGCAGCGTCTCCGATTTTTGGCGGGACAAGATAGTGGCGAATCGCGCGCGCGACCGACGCAATTTTCGTCGGCTTCAACGTATGGGCTGGGAGGTCTTAAGGTTGTGGCAGCATGATGTAGACCGGGATGCGGCGGCCTGTGTGACTCGTGTTGAGGCTCGCATCAAGCACCGCAGGGCATTGATGTCGAGCAACATTCAGTCCCGCGCACGTCGGAATGCACTTGGATGAACTCATCGCCAGGAGGAAATGACCATCGCATCGAACAAAAATAGCCGCCCGGAGCCGAAGGCCGACGCGGTACGCTACGGCCCCAACAACCCGCATCCGCTTTCAACGCGGAAGACCGAGCTCGTATGGGAAGGCAAATACGACGAGTACGGCAACCGTCGCGAGGTGGACGTGGCCGGCTGTGCCATGCCGATGCAGAAAATCGAGACCATCGACCAGCCGCGGAGCGAGGCGGCGGCGGCCGGACAACTCGACCTCTTCGACAAGAAGACCGCTCGCCTTGATGACTTCCGCAACATGCTAGTGTGGGGCGACAACAAGCTTGTGATGGCGTCGCTTCTGAAGGACTTCAAGGGCAAGGTCGACCTCATTTACATCGACCCTCCGTTCGACGTTGGTGCGGACTTCACGATGAACGTCGCCATCGGCGACGAAAAAGACCTGACACAGAAGGACCAGTCAGCACTTGAGATGGTCGCTTATCGTGACATGTGGGGCAAGGGAACTGACTCGTACATTCATATGATGCACCAACGGATTGCCCTCATGCGTGAGTTACTTGGCGACACAGGATGCCTCTACGTTCATTGTGACTGGCGAATGAACAGCAGCATTCGACTGTTGCTAGACGACGTGTTCGGGCAAGAGCATTTCCGGAACGAAATCACATGGCAACGAGACGCCCCTGGGAAGGGGGCCAAGAAAGTAGCAGGGCAATGGTCGCGGGAAACTGACTCAATCCTCATGGTGTCTAAGACGGACCGAAGCACGTTTAATCCTCAATACAAGACGGAACTGGGGGAGACACAGTTAAGAGAGTATATGTACGCAGAACCCGACGGCCGCAAGTACAAGAAGGTCACCCTGGGCGACTATTCCGCAGCGTCCATTCAGCAATTCAGGGAACAAGGACTGATACACGTAACGAAGTCGGGAAGGGAATACAAGAAATACTACCTCGACGAGGCGAAGTTCATCATCGGGTCAACATGGACGGATATCATCAACCTTTCGAGAGGCCAGAAGGAGCAAGTTGGGTTCGAGACCCAAAAGCCCGAATCCTTGCTTGAACGAATCATCAACGCATCATCCAATGAGGGCGACCTTGTCGCCGACTTCTTCTGCGGCTCCGGCACAACAGGGGCCGTCGCTGAACGGCTCGGCCGCCGCTGGATAATGGCCGACCTCGGCCGCTTCGGAATCCACACGAGTAGAAAACGACTCATCGACCTGCAACGAAAACTCCACGACGAAGGCAAACCCTACCGGGCCTTCGACGTGTTCAACCTTGGCCGCTACGAAAGGCAATGGTGGCAGAAGGAACGCCTCAAGGGTGCTGACGACGAGCACCGCCGCATCGTGCTTGAGTTCTACAAGGCCGAAGCCCTCGACAACCCCCCATCGCCTCTGATTCACGGCCGCAAGGGTGCAACGCTTTGCCACGTGGACGGCATCGACAGCATGTTCACCCGCGACGAAGCGACCGCCGTCGCCAACGCCATCAAGGAAGCCGGAGCGAAAGAGGTTGCGTGCCTCGCGTGGGAATTCGAGATGGACCTTCGCATCGAGTGCAACCGGCTTGAGCGTGAGCACGACATCAAAATCAAGCTCATCCAGATTCCCCGCGAAATCATGGAGAAGAACCGCAAGGAGCCACCCCCCTTCCTTGAAGTCGCAACACTCACTGCGGAGCCCGTCTACCACAAGAAGAACGGCGAACGCACGGTTGACATCAAGCTCACGAGCTTCATACCCTCCCTTGCTGAGGTTCCGACCAAGGAGCTCGAAGCCCTGCAGGAGCGGGCTGTCCAAAACGGCTTTGACTTCATCGACTTCTGGGCCGTCGATTTCGACCACCGCAACGGTGCCCCGTTCGGCCATCATTGGCAGGACTACCGAACTCGGAAAGACCGTTCGCTAAAGACCGTGTCCGACCAGCACCACGCCTACCCGCAAGAAGGCACATACACGGCTTGCGTCAAGGTCGTTGACATCTTCGGTTGCGACACTTCGATTAGCGTCGAGGTCAAGATATGAGCGACACCATCGTAAACCCCGACGCCCTGCTTCCGCTCTTTGGCCCGTCCGACATTCCAACGCACCACCGCGTGCGAGGCGACAAGCCCGGTGACCCGGCGAAGGTCATCAAGGGCCGACGCCCCTCCCCTATCACCATCGCTCAGAACCTCCGCCGGCACATCACCGAGTGGCGAGAAGGACAGTACGCCGGAGCGTCCGAGACGAGCATCGAGCTACTCAATCACTGGTTTTGCCGCGACCACCAGGTCCGAACCAAGGAAGGCCTCACTACGCCATTTGCCTATTATTTCTGCCAGCGAGAAGCCATCGAGACGCTCATTTATCTCTACGAGCTCCGCGGCATCCGCACTCTTTCCAGCACAATCGCCGAGTTCGGCGGACCCAACGCCGAAATCGCAGCACTCGGCACGGACCCGAGCGAAGACCTTTGGCCGCGTTACGCCTTCAAGGTCGCAACCGGGGCCGGCAAGACGAAAATCATGAGCCTTGCCGTCGTGTGGAGTTACTTCCATGCTCTTCGCGAATCCGACTCGCCCCTTGCAAGGCACTTCGTCATCATCGCACCCGGCGTGACTGTCTTCGAGCGACTGAGGCAAGACTTTCAAAACGGTCGCATCTTCGACGACGACCCGCTCATTCCCGTGCCGTGGCGTGGCGATTGGAACATGCCGGTCGTGCTGCAGGACGAAGCGGGTGGTGCGTCCACGGGCGGAACGATTTATCTCACGAACATCCATCGGCTGTACGACACAGCCAATCGTAAGAACAAGGACGCGGAGACCTACGACTTCATGGGCCCCGCCGTGTCGAAGGCGAAAGCCCTCGATACCGGCCAGGCCCTTCGTGAGCGAATCACGTCGCACCCGCGGCTCATGGTCCTAAACGACGAAGCCCACCACGTGTGGGATCCGGAATCCGCGTGGAACGATGCGATTTCGTTCTTGCACGAAACGACCAGGAAGCGTGGCGGCGGTCTTGTCACGCAACTCGACCTTTCCGCGACACCCCGCGACAACAAGGGAAACATCTTTCGTCACGTCGTGTGTGATACGCCGCTAGGCGAAGCCGTCGACGCGGGCATCGTGAAGACGCCCATCATCGGCCACGGAGAGCAACTCGTCGTTCGCACGCACGACGATGCCGCATACAAGTACGAAAACCACCTCACGCTTGGCTACAGGCGTTGGCTCAGGTCAAGAGACGAGTGGGACAAGAGCGGCAAGAAGGCCCTGCTCTTCGTAATGACCGACAGCACGGACGCTGCGGACCAAATCACGCGTCGGTTAAACACGGACCCCACCTTCTCGGAACTCCACGGCAAGACCATCAACCTGCACACGAACCTGAAGGGCAAGCTAAAGAAGCGGGGCCGCGGGCAGAACGTGTACTACGAGTTCGTGGAAAACGAGAAGGCCATCAGCGACGACGACCTAAACGAACTCAGAAAACTCTCCCGCGAGCTAGACGAGAACACGAGTCCGTATCGGTGCATCGTCTCCGTGCTCATGCTTCGCGAGGGTTGGGACGTGAGGAACGTCACGACCATCGTGCCGCTCAGGCCGCTTTCTGCGAAGTCGAAGATTCTGCCCGAGCAAACGCTCGGCCGAGGCCTCCGCCGAATGACGCCGCCGGGCGAAAGCGTCGCCGAGGTCGTGACGGTTGTCGAGCACAAGGCGTTTACGAATCTCTACCGCGACGAGCTCAGCCAAGAAGGTCTTCCGATTGCAGAGGTAGACATCGACGATGTGCCGAGAACGACCGTTACGATTTTCCCCGACGCAGAACACAAAGACCTCGACGAACTTGACCTTCTTATTCCGAGGCTCTCGCAGGGCTACCGCATCGAGCCCACGCTCGACACCCTTAGTTTCGACGAGATTCAGAAGTCCTTTGCCAACCGATTCAAGCCGCTCCCACTCGGTGAGCCGCAGGCAGAAGAAATCAAATACGAAGGCCGGCACCTCATCACCGACGAAGTCGTCGAGAGGATGACCATCAAGTTGGAGCTTTTGAAGGACGGCATGGGGGCGATTTCGTTCTTTCGCGAGGAGCTTGAGCGGGCAACGAAGCTCCGTGGCCAGCACGCGACACTTGCTCCGCTCGTGAAGCGATTTCTTGAGGAAGTGCTCTTCGAGGAGCAGGTCACGCTCTACGACCAACGGGCGATTGCAAGGCTTGCGGACCTCGATGTCCGCGAGCACATTCGAGCCACGTTCATTCCGCTGATTCTCGAAAGAATCACGCACAAGAAAGAACGCTTGCCCGAGACGGCACCGCAGTCGCTTTCGGCTTGGAAGCCCTACCAGGTCACGCACTCAGAGAAGAGACCCACGGAGCCCGCGAAGAAGACGCTATTCAACCTCGTGCCGTGCAGCAACCAGCTTGAGGTTGCTATGGCACACTTTGCAGATTTCGCTATCGACGTGGTCGCGTTTGCGAAGAACGCCGGACCACAGGCCATCCGCATCGACTACTTGAACAGCCAGGGCCGGCGTGCGGTCTACACGCCCGACTTCTTCATTCGAAAGACAGACGGTGCCTGCTTTCTCGTCGAGACCAAAGGCCGAGCCGACAAGGACGTTCCCGCAAAAGCACGGGCGGCCGTCGAATGGTGCAAGGCCGCTTCGACGAAGAAAGCATCGTGGAACTATCTCTACGTACCACAAGCGGTCTTTGAGCAGGTTCGCGGAAACTCAATCGACGAACTCGCTAGAGCCTGTGCTCCGTCACTTGCCGACTTGATTCGTGAAGCGGAGTCGCCGCAGCTTACGCTCGATTTCGAAAAGCCGGACGAACAACGTGTTGCCGACCAACTAAAGGCGTTCGTCACTGAAGAGCGGCTCGCGAAGCTCCCTCCCCGTTCGCGGACTGCAATTGAGCACGCGGTCATGCTCTATCACTTCCACGAGCAGAAGGCCGGCACGTCGTTTGCTCCCGTCTTTCAACCCCTTCTTGGCCCTATCGACCACGCTGCCGAGACCCTCATGCTAGCCCGTCTCTCGGAGGAAGTGCCCGCGGAAGCCGCCGCCCAGAAAGACTACTTCGAACCGGACATGTCGGCCGCCAAGAAGAAGAGCGTCAGCTTCCTTACTGAACGAGCCCGAACGCTCAAGCGGTTACTCGTGCATCGAAACCCGCTCATGCCGACCGGCCTCCTCAAGGACTGTTTGGCCTACGCAGCGAGGGACACTGAACCGCTGCCCGGTATCTTCACCGCAGTTCGCAGCCAACTTTCCGACCTCGCAAAGACGAACCTCCCCACGCTGCTAGATGAGTTCTACGAATTTCGAAACACGTACATCGCCCACGAGAAGGAGCAGCTTCACGACGCCGCGGCGGCCCGAAACGCCCTTCGCGTCTGGGTTGATACACTGGTCGCCCTCCACGAAGCAAACCCGCAGCCCGCTACCGCCTGACCGTAAACTGATTCAGAACGATTCATCCCGCAGCAACGTCTCGACATCGCGTGCAGCGTGAACGACGCGGGCGACTTCCAGCGGTGTCCTGTCCGGCTTGTAAATCACGAGCCACGACCACACGGAGAAGAACAGCACGTCCGAAGGCGTAAGGTCTTCGCGACGGTGCCCGAGACCGGGATTGTCGGCGATGCTCCGAAAGGCTTCGAAGAGCCGCTCTGCCACGTGCTCGGCACGTTGCTCGCCGCTGTTTTCGAGCACGTAACTCAGGATTTCATCGAGGTCCTGCTACGCTGGAGTTGAGAGAACGAATCGGCGGCTCATGCTCTCCGTTTTACAGGAGACGACGCGGAAGCGGTACTACTGGCAGCCGCTTGAAGCCGCGACTTCCAGCGAGCAAAGTACTCTTCGCCATCGACCACGTCGCCGCGGTCCAGGGCGTCGAGGCCTTCCTGGATTTTTGCTTGAAGACTGGAGCGGGCCTTGTCGAGCAGCTCCGGCGGAACCTTCGCTTGCTCCTCCGGCGTGAGACCTTCAGTAAGCCACTTTTCGAGCAGCCGGCGACGCTCGGATTGCTCAAGGAGCCGCAGGCCGTCTCGGAAGACTTCGCTCGCGGAGTTGTACCGCCCCGAGGCAACAAGTTCCTGGACGAACTGTTCAAGCTCGGGGGTCATGGACACGTTCATGCTTGCTCGGACTGCCATACCTGAAGTATACCCCCCACCGGACGCTGTGTCAATTTCTGTTACAGGGTCGAAAACCATCCGCCGCCTGCATGGCGAGAATCGGGGATTTGTGCCAGCGGTTCTGCATAAACGCTTCAGAATCCCCGCTGGCGTGCCCCTCAGTCTTGACATGGACGCGTTTTGCGTGCACTTATACGCATCATGCGTGCAAGTCCTGCGATTGAAGCCCTGTTCCCAGCCACCCGACGGGCCGTTCTCGCGACGCTCCTGCTTCACGCCGACCGCGAGTGGTATTTTCGGGACTTGGCCAAGCATCTTGGCGTCCGGCCGTCCAGCCTCACTCGTGAGCTCAAGAATCTGACCCAAGCTGGCATTCTCCGTCGCCGCGAAGACGGAAACCGCGTCTACTACCAAGCAAACCAGGTCTGCCCGTTTCTCTCCGAACTCCGTGGACTGATGCTGAAGACCGCAGGGCTCGTCGACGTGCTTCGCGAGGCCCTCCGCCCATTCGAGAACCGCATCGTCTTGGCTTTTGTGTACGGCTCCATCGCTCGAAGCGAAGAAGTCGCAGAAAGCGACATCGACCTCATGGTCGTAGGCGACACAAGCCGCTTCGAGCTAACAAAGCCATTTCAGAAGGCCGAAAACTCACTCGCCCGTCCCGTGAACTCGACGGTGTACAAACCCGAAGAATTCGCTAAAAAGGTCGCTTCGGACGACCACTTCGTAAGGGCCGTCCTCGACAAAGACAAGCTCTTTGTGCTAGGCGACCAGCATGACTTGGACCGAGCTCGAGAATCAAAGACGCGTCGCCGTGGAGGCGACGACCAAGTCGGAGATTGACGAGCTTCTTGCCCTGGCTGAGAGAAACCTCAAAGACGCCGCCCTACCCCAACTCTCTTCCGATGGCCGCTTCAGCATGGCCTACAACGCCGCTCGAACGCTCGCCAATGTCATCATCCGAGCCTCCGGCTATCGAGTGAAACAAACAGGAGGAGCCCACTACAACACGTTTCTGGCCCTTCCCGTCGCGATGAGCCCGGGATTCGACACGCTCGCCGCTTACTTCGATAGTTGCCGGCAGTCCCGAAACGACCTGAGCTACGGTGCGGCAAGCATTGTGAGCGTTAGTGACGCGGAGGAATTAGTCGAGAAGACGACCGAGTTTCGCAAGAACGTCGAAGACTGGCTTCACGCCCACCATCCAACGCTCATCTAGGCTGCTCGCACGACCTCCGTTTGGGCGAGTCCAGGCGAATGCAATTGTGCAACAGCCTGTTGCACTACCGAGCAGTTACCGCCTATGACCGAAAACCCGCGTTCCGGCCCGTTGTACCCCCCGCCGGCCGTGTTATACCGCCAACGAGGCCAAGAAAACGCCTTGACTTTCGTTCTCAATATTGCGAACATACAAGGGGTAGGGATGCCGCGAACCGAGGTCATCCTCTTCAAGGAGGACGACAAGAGCGTGCCGCTCGTCGATTGGCTCAGGTCCGTCAGGAGGAGGAATCTCTCCGCGAAAAACCCAACGAGATAGAGCGAGCGATTCGCCAAGGAGTAACCGCCCTGCCAGCACGAAAACCTACAAAGAAAAAGCCCGAGTCGCCCGCCCTGAAGCGACTCTATGAGGACTACATCGAGGGCGACGCTGAGCAAGAAGCCGCCTACGAAGAGCACCTCGCAAACGCGGAGATTGCCCGCAAGATTTACGACCTTCGAAACGACGCAGGGTTGAGTCAACGCGAACTCGCGAAACGAATCGGAACGTCGGCGTCCGTCATTTGTCGCCTCGAAGACGCGGACTACGACGGTCATTCGCTATCCATGCTCCAACGAATCGCAGCTTGCCTCGACAAGCGAGTCGAGATTCGATTCGTCCCGGTCAAGCGAAAGGCCCAGCCGGCTTGAAGCCACGAGCCGATACGAGGAACTTGAGCGTGGAGCAGCACAAGCCCCAGAGTCCTGACCCTGCGTTTCTCGACCGCCGTTTGCGAGACATGGTCGACGGCCTCACCGAAGCCATCGACCGCGAGGTTGAACGCCGGCGGCGTGAAGGACTCCCGATTCACGTGTTCGAAAACGGCTGCGTCGTGGACCTCCAACAATCAGAGAAGCATGGCCGCGACTAGATTCTTCACGCCGCGTCCCTGGCCCCCTCCCCCGCATCACCAAACGGTCGCACGATACGCCTTCGAAGCCGAAGGGCTGAGGTCGGCACCTGCTCGAAGCCGCGGAGCTTCCGCTCGCGGTTCATCGCCCGGAGGATGTTTAGAAGCTGGCGTCGAATCGGAGCGTACGGCTCGAACTGAACCCGCCGGAGCATGACGCCCAGGTTCTCGACTGACCGCTTTCGGGCAAGCCCAACCAGGTAGGCCTTCAACTCCGCATATGTCCTTCGGTCGATTCGGACGTGCGTGTGCCACGTGCTCCCATCGTGGGAACGACGCCGGCTTATCGAGTAGCCCGCGAACTTGATTGAGCTCCGCCTTGCATCCCGGAAAAGCCGCCCTTCCCCGTTCTCTTCACAGAAGAACAGGTGCTCGCCGGGCGTTGCCACGAGCACAAAGAACCGGCCGTGGCGAAGGTACTGGACGTTCGCCCGCCCTGCCTTCTTTCGTCGTGCCCGCGTCCACTCGCGGATATCGAGGTCGTATTTCTCGACCATCTTTCGGTCAACGTCTCGCGGGTCTTTTCGCGTCGGCACGATGCCGGCGACGAAGTAGATGTAGCCATTCGTGACGTAGTTCACGAGTTGCTGCACGAATCCCGCAACCGTTGTAGCCTCGCAACGATACTGCATACCGCCCCTGTCGTTGTGCCAGGTTGAAAAAGCGAGGAGTGATTTAGTGGCTCACTCCCCCAAGCCGTTAGACCTTGCTTGCAAAACGAAATGTCGCATCCAAACGGTCAGCTTGGAGGCGGAAGCACCGCATCGGCCGTGCGTAGACTTGCGGGAATCATCAACGTCTATCCCGCGAGGCCTCGACGAAACGGAACGGAATCGTTCGACGTTTCGGAGGCCCCGCCCCGCTGTCGCCTCGCACGCAGCACTTGCGTTGCTGGACCGCCCTGCCCCACCGTTCGGAGCAAATCCGGGATGCAGCCGCCGGCGTAGGCCGCTGGTTTCAACCAGTACGGCCCCCGCCCAATCCATACGCCTTGCATCCCTTCGAACCTCGACGAGCAGCACGCACACGCGTAGTGCTCGTCGTCATTTCGTCGCCACAGGTGTGCTGCCGTCCCCGGCAGTTCACGTGTGACCACGCTTCAGCATACACCAGCAGACCGGCCGGCCCGTGAGGGCCCGGCCGGCACGCTTCGGTGACAGGTCAAAGACAACCTGTCGCCGCTTTCGTCATCCTTGCCGCTTGGGGAACCACCCCCAAGCTCGGAACGGACTTCGACTGCCTTGCCGAAGACACCGCCCAGGCTCCCGCCCGGCTACCTACTTGCGGCACACTCCCACTCTCATGCGTTTCAATCACCTGGTGACCAGACCAGGCACCGAGGAACCACCCCCGGCAGCGTGAGAGCTTCCCGGATTAGTAGTCGTTGTCGGTCATACGTTCACGTCGCTAGGCCCGAATTTCCGGCCTGCCACCCGCCATGCCAGCAGAGCTCCCGCCCTACCGCACTTTCCGTCCAGACATTTAGCCTGGACGATTTCAGCCTACGAAACCAGAAGCTAGGCTTACTGAAGGCGAGCAGTTTTCGCAGTTCGGCAGCGTCTCCGTATGACCTTACCAGTAAGGGCTTGATGCCCCTTTCACCGTTGAGCTTTTCGCAGCCTCCGCTTTTCACGGAGGTCCCCGGACCCGGTCAAAGGTCCGGTCGTGCGTGTCGCCACGCACGAGCTCCCGGCACTGGCCGAGGTTGAACGACCCTTACGAGATTTTCACCCGATTTTCCGCGAACGACTGCCGCGGTTTGGACCGAACCCCCTGGAGGGATTTGCGACGCTATTTCCTTCACGTCGCTCACCCGTTTCAACAACTACGGCCCCGCCATCCATCAGCCCGCACGACTCGGTGCGGGCCCGACAACGGCGAGGCTTTTCTCCGTCGCCCAATCGTTCAGACATGTTTTGCTATGGAGTAGAACCTGGAGATTGACCGCAAAGGCTTTACTTCCAGGAGCCCTCCTCGAGCACAGCAAGCCACTCTCATGGCACTGAGCTCTACAGGTAACGACCTGAGTGGTTGGTTAGACCGCTCGCCCTTAGCGTGGGTGGTTGGGCCACGTTTACCGGGTGTCGCTGCCTGTCACCGATGCGTCAAAAACGTTGTTCGTTACTGACGACTCACGAAACTCGCGGGGAACCTTGATATGAATCACGCCGGCTCCGCCTGCGTGCCCGCTATCGCCTCATGCCGGGAGCGACCGTAGCGTACTTCGGGTGTGACGTCACACGCACGCAACTCATTCGCCCGAAACGCTGCCAAATTGTCGCCTTTCCAAAGACCAGAGAGCCCACGTTCACTCTTGACCGCAGCCTACGGACTGACAACGACCCCTAACTCCGCACTGACCTCGTAAGCAAATGAACGCGTACCGCACAAGCAGTACGAATCAATCCCTAAGTGCATATCTACGAAAAGCTCGGAAAACTGTTCATGCCCTGGAAGCTCGCCAAACGGAACACTTATCTCAACGGTTTCCCCACTGCCTAACGATACATTCGAAATCTCCGCAACGCTTACAGCCGCGCCTCCTGGAAGATTCGCACCCCGCGCGCACAGATTAACTGACGCACCTGGGCACACAGCCAAGTCACAGAGCGGCAAATCGCAATTGCCACCGCTCGGACAATCGCCTGAACAATTGTTAGCCGTAATCCGGACTACGATGGATTCGCCAGGCCTGACCCACGCCGAAATGCCACCACCAAGTTCCGAACCCAACGCAGGTGTCAACAGTCCATGCATCGCCTGCGTTACGTCAATGGTCCCGCTAAATAGAAACGTTACCGCGCGGTCGTTTCCCGCCATTTCCGCGCATTGTGACCCGGCTGCCGTTCCATTCCCCTCTCCCGCAAACGCCTCCACGCAGTCGAACCGCCAAGAAAAATTCCCCTCTCCGTCCTCGGTCAACTCTCCGTCAGTGCCATACGGTTGGAGCTCGAACCCCTCCTCTGTCTTCTCTACTATCGCAGTCACGCCCGCCGACTCCATCACTTCTTCGTTGCCTGTCGCATCGGGCGCCCAAGCGCTCAGGATTCCGTTTATTCTCGCCCTTGCCGCGGCCTTCGGCGCAGCAACGACGGTAGCAGCAAAACCGCGACCGTTCCCAATGTCACCATCGTAGGTCACCGTTGTACTATAGTCCTCGCGCGCATTTGTGTCTTCATCGTCGTACTCGTACACAACAAACACTTTACCTAGCCCTGGCGGCAATGCGACGTTCAGCGTGTGAAGACGTTCGCTGGGACAATTGTCCAATTCATCGGAAGCTGGCATCAACAACCGGCGCGTTTTGTCGCTGTCATCCAATTCCTGCCAGAACTGAAGCCCATGCAGACCGCCCTGTGTACCACCGAAATCCCAGAACGTCCCCGAATTCAAGTCGTCGCCAAACGGCGAGACGTTTTCCACCGCGTAACAAACCAAATCTGGCTGCCCGTCCCGACATTCAACATCTACAACATCCACCTTAAGTCGCCCACGAAAAAAGAAATCCAGCAGGCCCGCGGAGTTGAGTACAGCCTGCGGGTACAACTCTCGCGCGTTGTCGAGAAGCACGCCCTCATCCCAAAGCGTAGACACCTCATATGCCATGTTGCCAAGATAATTCAACTGTGACCGCGCGACCCGGTCGTACATCAGATTTGGGTTGCGAATGTATGGGTCCGTAGACGTCGGCCCAGTGAACGCAGGCTGGTATTGAGGAAGCCCGATACCGTCAAACCGAGGCAGTAAACGAATCGTATCATCGCTAAAGAACTGACCGGCGCTGAAGTGCGCCAAACTGGTGTAATAATCCGCCGGGGCTTCCCGCCACGTCGCGGTAGACGGAGATGACCCAATAACCGTCGAGGCAAGCGACCGGTTGTCGTTAAAGAATCGCTCGAACGCGGAGCACCCAAGCGCTCCTGGAACATGTGGTAGCAACTCTCCACCGGGACGGCACGCGTGGGCGTCGTTTCGCGTATGGCTCGGTTGGGACAGGTCCTGCACCAAGTGAATAACGTGGCCGAGAGTGTAAAACGTCTCTGCAAGCTCGGTGCTCCGCTCGTCGTTCGTCTCAGCGGTCATACCTGCATATATATGCTCATACGCATCGTACCAATCATTCTTGTTATGTGGATTTGGCCCGTCGGGATGGGCCTCTCCCAACGCATGCGCAACCGCCGAAAATCTTCCGTCCTTGCACACCTGGCTTAAAATAATGCCCAGGGTAGCGTCATATGGTGTGCCCCTTTCCTGGCCCGGACGTGCATTGGTCGGGGTGTAGAAATGGTTGCACCATCGCGTATCGCGGTCCTCTGTGATGCTTCCAACACGAATAAGGTCAAGGGGGCACCATGACATGCCGTAAAGTTCGTCGACATACGTGTTCACAGCTTCGGGCGAAAACGCGCCCATCACACCTCGAACAAGATCCGGTGGCCAACTGTAGTTGTGGAATCGCTCCAACAGCGGACCACGCAAAAGTGCGGGGACCGACCGTCCGTCGGTTGACGTATCCGTCAGGAACGCCGCGAGACCTAAAGAACGGCTGGCTGCAGCCCCGGACAAGCGGTGATGAATGGTGACTTCATGTCCTCGTGCCACCTGCGCGGCACAGAGAAACCCCTCGCACAACACACACGCCCAGTGGACCTGTGTCGCCCGAAAAAAGCACCGCCTAGAACGAAACCAGTTTCCAGCTACCACGGACTCCCTCACGCTCAAATACCACCATCGCTTCAACTCCACCGCTAGCAGCCGAAAAATACGCGGTCGACTCCGTCCGACGCTTAAGCTGCAACGGTCCATACCCATTAACGAACGCTGCGAGTTCTTCTGCGGAAAGCGCTGAGAACAGCCGCCCCAAATGTCGTGTCATCGCAGTCGAGCTAACTAGCTCCTTTGCTCCATCAACGTCTCCACTGGCGAGCCTGTTCGTAAATAACGCCCATATCGCCACCGGCGACTCCCCGGGTGATTCGTCCGGAATTTCAAAACGAAGCAATCCATCAGAATTCAGCACATCCAAGAACACACCGCTGGTCGATTCGGACAGTACAGCACCACGAACTGACGTTAGCGGTTGACCCGCGTGAGAAAAAACAAGTCTCCCATCCATGTCTCGCACTTGCACATCACTGTCGCTTGTCGCGACGACCATGTGCATAGTGGACTCATCATGAACGCCGTTGGTCGCCATACCCTCAAATCGAATCTGGGTTACTTCACGGAGGTCGCGATTTCGCACCGAAACCGATTCGCTTCCACTCACCACATAGAGCCCAGGCCCGTTGTGCGATAGCCCCACCGGTGACGCGTCGAGCGCGATTGCCTCTATCGGGGCTCCATTTGCGCTCAGCTTCACCAACCGGTTGTTTCCAGTATCCGCAACGATAACGTTCCCCGACGCGTCGAGCGCCACATCCTTTGGTGCATTAAACTGTTCGAGTGAGCTACCATGGCCGCCGACGAACCCGCCGGCCCCGAAGCCTGTATCCAGGCTACCATCCTCCTTAAACTTGGCGACCTTATGTGCACCTTCGTCGACTACAAGAAAACTGCCGTCGTCGGTCACACAAAATGCTGCCGCCGATTGTATCCCAGCAAGTGTAAGAACTGGGCCGGCTTCCAAAGCCGCGTCAAAATTTCTAAGGATCCCAGTGTTGCTTAGAACCCACCGATTCCCTTTCGTAGTTAGCTCAACATCTACCGCACTGACAACTGGCACGTGCTTGACCAAGCTCGCCGGCACTCCGACGACAACTTGCTGAGGGAGGCCGCTTGAGAAGTACAGCCCATCCGACGTCTTAAGCAGCCCCCACACTCCGAAACGGCCCGCCTGCGAGTAGACGAAGGTCGCTTCGCTGCCCTTGCTTTCCGTCTCAGGGACCCCATCGCCATCAAAGTCAATGCGAACCCAATTGGGCGTGAGACCTAGTTCAACACCAACCGTTAACGCGAGACCATCAGCATCTGTCCTCGACGGAACGCGGAAAACTAACGGGTTGAAATCTCCGACCTGGTTTACTTGCACTGTCGAGGCACAGACGCCCTTCCCTGCTGAATCCAACCCGACTATCGAAAGCGTGTTAGCCCCGGCATCCAGACGCACATCTGAAATATAATAGGTCCCGTCCGGCTGGTTGAACCCGACCCTATCGGCAACAACTGCACCTTTCGCCCATTTCGGCAGTCTTCCGAAGACCGTTATCCTCCTCGCACCAACCGTGGCACCTTCCGTTGGGGACATTACAAAGTCCTTTGGACAAGTGACAAAAACAGCAAGGAACGATTGATAGTCGCCGAGGTCAATGACCCCGTTGGAGTCAAAGTCAAAGCGGCCACAACCAGCGTCAACGACATTGACGCCGAAACATGTTTGAAACTCGCCGAAAGTCCGAAGGTCGACGCTTTCCCCCTCCGACACGCCCATCCATGACGATACAAGGAGCAAGCACGCCAATAATCGCAAAGAAGTCACTTTCAGGTTCCCAGCCCGTGGTCCGTTGCCGACCGACTCCTGAGAGAATACCGAATCGACACCCTTCCTGTAAAGGTCACTTTCAAGTGTTCCTTTTCTCCAGCAAGACAAGTTCGTTCGGTCCCCTGCCAAGAACCCCCGAGCCGGGGGCTTGCCAGCCCGACCTAACCGTGCTCACTCAAACGGAAGTAGTCTACCCCGGCGTCGGCACCGCCGACATGCCGGATGTGGTGTCGAAGGCCCGCACGCCGCCCCTGCGAGGGGTGCGACCCCTTCGAGCATCCTCGCCCCCTTCTTTCCCCCCGTAGGCCGCTCGAAGACGAGCCAGTCGGGCGTTCTCGATTTCTTCGACCGCCCTGCCCCACCGCTCTCGCGTCCAGTCCGGCCGCTCCCTTCGGAGCAGGTGAAACGCATCATCAATCCGATGCTGCCTGGCGACCACCTGCACAGCTTGCACCAACCGGGCGTCATCCGAAAGTGCCGGCCCTTTCGGCGGAGACCACGCTTTCTGAACCGGCCGCTCTTCCGGAGCCCGAGCGTGCCCGAAATACCGCTTGAGTCGCTCGTGGGCGGCATCTTCGTCGCCCTGCGTGATATGGTGCCAGAGCTTCTGCTCGACGAGCCGCCTGAAAAGCCCAGGCGGGTTCGAGGTTCCCCGTATCGCCGCCCTCTCCGCGGCCGCAACGAACATGAGCCTCGAATGCTCGGAGCGGTCCAGAACGCCCCGCCCCACCGCATCGTCGAAGAGTTCAAGCGTTCGACCCGTGTCCCGGAGGTCCGCTCGCTTGATGTCTCGCCACGTTGGTCGGTTCTTCTCTTCCGGTCCTTCCTCTTTCAAAAAACCAGAGCGTCCGCCCCCGGCGGGTTTCTGGTTTTTATAGTCCGTAGGAGTTTCAACGTCTGATACAGGACCGGGCAAACGCGTGCATTTTTCAGGCGTTCGGCAGGGCAAACAGGTTACGGCGTTTGGTTCCGCAGCCGGCCGGCCCCACGAGTTATTCACAACCGCCCTACCGCCGAAACGCTGACGGTGCCAATGCTCCGAGTCTTCGATTCCAAGCCAGCCGATTGATTCGAGATGCTTCCTCGCCCGCCTGGCTTGGCGTTCGTCGATTCCGAAGAGCGATGCGACGAACGTCGCCTTGCACGAGCCTTCGTAGCGGAAGCCGTCCCGGTGCTTGAAGACGCAGCGGATGAGATGAGCAAGTATGCAGGCGACCACGGACCGCTTCAGATTGCCCGCAATCTCACGGACCGTTCGTCTTGGAATCGGAACGCGGCGTGAACGAAGCCAGCTTCCGGGGCTTGCGACCACGTCGAGCATCGCCCAAAGGCCGCCCAGGTCCGGGACCGGAATCCGGTCCGGTGAGACGGTAAATTCGATTCGGGACTCCGACCAGGTCATGAGCCCCGCGTGCTGAAGCCTGTTGACGCTCTCCCGGTTTACCCGTTGCCCCCCCCTACCGCCTACGAGCCTGTCCACTTCGCAGAGTTCGTACCGCCGGTAGACGCGAGCCTTCGTGGCCCTCTCATGGGCGTCCCTTGACGCAGCCGCTTCAAGCCATGCGAAGTAAGCCCGCACGTCCCGCCAGCGAATCAGCCGCTCCCGGAACGCAAACCAGACCATCGCGATTTGAAGAACCGAGACGGAGATGTACCCCCCTACCGGCGGCCCTTCGGCTTCTTCCGGGGATTTTGGCCTTCCCCGCCCTACCCGTTTTTCGACGCACCTTGGCCGCTCCGCAGCCGCGGATTTGCAATCCATTTCCGCACCTCGCTGTTAAGCGTGGACAACACTCGGGTGTCCACGGCCCCGCGAGGGCAAGCCGGTGCCTTAGAGGGCGCAAAAAACCCCCATAGCCGATAGATTTTTCCTTGACGAGACGCCACTGGTGAGCTAGATTGCGGTTAGTGAGACAGCAATCTTGGTTGTGGCGTCACTTGTCAAGGATGCTCCACGGCCCCAAAAAAGCCGACCCTGCAAGGTCGGTTTTTTTTGTGCCTCCGTGCTTACCTCTCGATACGATTCCTCCCTGTTCAAACCCCCCTGTCGTGCCTCGAACGCCGAACGACACCAACATGTTGGGGTTGTTGTTCCAAAGTTACCCGCTTTGTATGGCCCCGCAAGCACAAAATGACCGCCGAACCGAAAGTCATAACCGCGAGAACGCGACGACGCGAGAACGCGACGAGGCGATGTCGCCATTACTGCCTACTTACGATAACGCGATAACGCGAGAACGTGATTGCTCCCGTGCTTTGCCCGGTGCCTACTCGTTGACGCGAGAACGCGAGAAGCCAAGAACGCGACGACGCGAATACGCGAGCACGCGACGACGCGAGAACGCGATAATGGACGCACTGGCTTCTTTGCGTACAAGCGGAAGGTGCCTGTTCGTAGTGCCGATAACGCGATATAGGAACGTCGCGTGCTTCCTAGAACGCGAGCTAGCGAGAACGCGACATCGCGTTAACGGGATTTGTATCGCCAACCATACTCCGGAAGCCTTGAAAACGCGACAACGCCTGAACGCGACATTCCGAGAACGCCACGACGCGACATCGCGTTAACGCGATTTGCAGCGACAGAAAAAATTTTCGAGATTTCCGTGGAATCGGTAGGGGGGGCACGCTTTGACCTTCCGGCTCGCGGTCGCGGCGTCCCAGAAAAAAAGAGTCTTGCGGGAAGGGGGGCCTCAGCCGATACTAGCGTCATCGCGAACAAGCGTTCTAGCGATAACGGCATAACGCATGGAGGTGACGCAATGGTTCAGGAGGAGGCCACACGCCGCACGCAAATCATCGCAATCGGAAACCAGAAGGGCGGGGTAGGAAAGACGACGAACACGGTCCACATCGCAGCGGCTCTAGCTGAGATGGGCCGCCGGTGTCTCATTTTCGACCTTGACATGAACCACGGGGCGACGCGGCATTTTGGCATCCCAGCCGATTCGTTTCTGGGGGCGTTCGAGGTGCTAACCGGCGAGGAGCAGCCGCTCGATGTCATCATCACGGGTGAAGGCGACGACGACGTGTTCCTGCCGGAGAACATCCATCTTATCGCCGCCCGAAGAAAGCTTGAGAAAATCGACCAGGCCCTTGCCTCAAAGAACAAGTTCATCGTGACGCAAGACGTGCTCCTGGACCCGCTTGAGACGTTGAAAGGGCGGTACGATTACATCTTTCTCGACACGGCACCGAACGCAACGACGCCGACCATCGCCGCGTACAAGGCGGCCGACTGGTTCATCCTGTCCGCGATTCCAGACCCGTTTGCGATTGCCGGCTTAAACGACGCACTTGCAGACATCCAGGCCGCCCAGGCACACGGCAACAAGAACCTTCGGCTACTCGGTGTCGTACTTTCCGTGGTCGATAAGAGAACCAATCTCGCCAACTCACTTTCGGATTACGTGGAGAAGATTTTCACGCCGGACGGCGGACGCTCCGCGAAATTCGATACCATCATCAGCCGTTCAACCGTTGTGCCGCAAACGCAGGAGCAGGGGAGGACGCTCTTCGAGACTCACAAGAACCACAAGGTGACGGACCAGTATCGCGAACTCGCAATCGAAGTTGAGGCCCGAATCGCAAAGGCACTCGGCTACCCCGAGGTCCTCGAAGAGCGGACGAAGAGGGCGGAAGAAGTCACGCCGTCGTCGAAGCCGGACGCAGCTGAGGCGGAGCTTGTTGGACAGGCGGAGGTGGTGAATGGCTAAGCGTGCTCCAAAATCAGAAAGGCCGTTCAATCCGCTCGACGAATCCTTGGTTCGGTCGGTCATCGGTGGGGGGGCTTCGACCGGTCGAAGCAGCGAACCGGAAGGGCAGGGCGGCAACGTTGCCGTTGCCGAGCCGCCGGCTCGCGAGGTTGCTCCAGACCGGCACTCAAACGTCGTCTCTATGCCCGAGCAGAAGGTGGCCACGAGGCCGGTGTCCGCACCGCGAGCGGAGCTTACCTACGTGGACCGCCGGGACCGCGAGAAGCGGGTCCTCTTGACGCAGACCGAGGAGCGAGAACTAGACCGGCTCGTTGAACGCATGGCGAGTGAGCTTGGAACCCGCATCAAGCTGAGCCACGTTCTCCGGGCCTGTTATCTCGTGCTCATGCACGCGGAGGATGAAATCCTTGAGCGGGCGAGAAGGGCACCCGCGATATCCCGTCCCGGAAACGGAAACGCTCCTGAGCTAATCGCGTTCGAGCGAGAGGTCGCGACGCTCCTAGCAGCCGCATTCAGAGAGGCCGCACCGCTTCGGTAGTGTTCCCCGTTATCGCGATAACGCGGCTCAACACTCGCCCTCCGCTTCCTGCATCCAAAGACCGTGCTCTTTCGTATGGTTGCCCCAACACGTTTTGGCGATATAGCCATAACGTTTTGGCTCATCGCGTCGGGCCGCCTGAGCCGATGACTGGCAACGATGGGGCGATATCGCCATAACGTTCGAGCCGCAAGTGAGAAGCTCACGCGGCAGAAGCGGCTCATGCTGAGCCCCCGTGAGGAGCGGGAGGTAGAGGAACTCGTCTTCCGGCTCGCATCCGAGCTTCACACGACCGTTCGGCTGAGCCACGTTCTTCGAGCCTGCGTCAACGTGCTCATGCACGCCGAGC
>Ga0102953_1000315_pt1 | contig 34475 bp, 28 predicted proteins | sample SalPon2A_C_D2_MG_FD_78509 | JGI IMG/M metagenome (GOLD analysis project Ga0102953, IMG submission 78509) | Soil microbial communities from South San Francisco under conditions of wetland restoration - Salt Pond MetaG R2A_C_D2_MG | ecosystem: Environmental > Terrestrial > Soil > Wetlands | place... | reverse complement strand
GCACCATCATGGGCCTGATCGAGGCCTTCACCGCGGTCGCCAACGCCAACCCGGCCGAGAAGGCCGACCTGCTCTCGGCCAGCATCTCGGTGGCGATGAACACCACCGCTTTCGGCCTGATGGCGGCGATCCCCCTGCTGCTGATCCACGCCAAGCTGACCTCGACCACCGGGCAGATCGTCGACAGCCTGGAGATGGCCTCGGTCAAGGCGCTCAACAGCATCACCAACACCGCCCGTCGCCAGTTCAGGACGAGTTGATCATGGCCCGACGACGTCATTACAGAAGCCGGACGAAAGAGGCGCCGCAGCTCGATATCACCACCTTTTTGAACCTGATGGTGGTGCTGGTGCCGTTTCTTCTCATCAGCGCGGTCTTCTCCCGGGTGACGATCATGGAGCTGAGCGTGCCGACCGCCGCCGGCGGCCCGGCCGCGAAGCCCGACTTCGCCATCGAGGTGATCGTCCGCGATTCGGGGCTGCAGCTGGCAAACGGTGCGACCGTGACGGCGGAGATTCCGAAGAAGGACGACCGCTACGACCTGGCCGGCCTCTCCGAAATGCTTCTTGCCCTGAAGAAGGACTATCCGCAGAAGGAAGACGCGACCGTCCTGATGGAGCCGGACATCGAATACGATCACCTGATCCAGGTGATGGACACGGTGCGCGGCGCCGAAGTGCGGGAGAAGGACGGTGAAGAAGTAGGCAAGGTGGTCCTCTTCCCCAATATATCGATCGGAGATGCGCCATGAGGAATACCCGACGCATGAAACGGATGGAGCGAAACAGGAAGAAGGTCTCGGCGCTGAACCTTACCGCGCTGATGGACGTCTTCACCATCCTGGTCTTCTTCCTGCTCGCCAATTCATCCTCCAGCGAGGTGCTCTCGACCCCGAAGCAGATAAAGCTGCCCGATTCGGTGGTCGAGACCAAGCCGAGGGAGACGGTGGTGGTCATGGTCGGACCCGAGCAGGTTCTTGTCCAGGGCGAGCCCGTGATCGGCACCGCCGAGCTGCTCGACTCCAGGCGCGAGACCATCGGGGAGATCACCGAGCGCCTCGATCAGCTGGAGCGCAACATCATCGGGATCAACACCCGGACCGCCATGCAAAGCAAGGAAATCACCCTGCTGGCGGACAAGACGATCCCCTTCCGTGCCCTCAAGAAAGTGATGTCAACCTGCACGCGTTCCGGATACGGCAGGATCTCCCTCGCCGTCATCCAGAAGGCCTCGCAAAGCTAGCGTGGACGCCGTGGAAACTTCCATATTGCAGCACGAACTGGAGCCTCTGAACGCGCAGATCGGGCAGGCCGAGGAGAAGCTGGCCCGGCTCGAGGAAGAGCGGCGCGCGGCGGAGGCGGAGCTTGAGGACTTCTCGGCCGACCGGCAGCGCTTCGACGCCCTGCGGGAGGTCTGCGCCGCCCTCGACAAGCTGGAAGAGCTGGGGTCGGGCGAACTCTTCTGGGAGGACGCGCCCCGGCTCGCAGAAGCCGAGGGGCACCGGCAGCGCCTGCGGGAGCGGATCGAGAATTTCGAGTCGCAGATCCGGGAGAGCCTGGAGAAAGAGCAGGCTGTCAAGACCCGGATCGACGGGGTGCTGGACGAGCTGGACGACCTGGACGAGGAAGTCCGCCAGGCCCATGCCCGCGAGGAGCGTCGGCTGGAAGAGTTCTCCGTCGAGCGGGAGATGGACCCCCATCCGGCCCGGAAGGCGATCATGCCCTGGACCGGCGACGGGGAGAGCGAAGGGCGCTTTCGTCGTGTCCTGCTCGTCTCCTTCCTTGTGAGCATTGTCTTCGGCTCGCTCGTCCCCCTGGTCGATCTGCCCATCCCGGACCGCAACGAGGTGGTGGTCGAGATCCCGGAGCGGCTGGCCATGCTGGTTAAAAAGGAGCCGCCTGTGCCCGAGCCGGTCTCCCTGCCCGAACCGGCGGCGGAGCCCGAGAAGAAGCCCGAGAAGGAGGGGCAGGTCCCCGAGCCGAAGAAGGCTGAAGAGACGAAAAAGGCCGGGCCGAAACCGAAGCGGCCGGGCCGGGAGAAGTCGGAGCCGGCTCCCGCCGTCGCCGGAGCGAAGGCGGCGCGGAAAAAGGCCGAAAGCACCGGGGTGCTGGCCTTCAAGAACTCCTTCTCCGATCTGATGGACGAGACGCCGGTGGCGAAGCTCGGCGTCGAGGCCCGCCTGGACAAGGATGCTTCGCTTGCGGCCGGACAGGCCCGGCCGCAACGCTCGCTGGTGGCGATCCAGGCGAAGGGCGCCAGCGGGGGGATCGGCAACGCCCGCATCAGCCGCAACCTCGGATACGGTGGAACCGGCGAGGGAGGCGGAGGCGGCAATGCCGGCCGCATCGGCGGCGTTGGCATCGCCCGGGTCGAGAGCGCGGTTGCGGGTCTGGCCGAGGGGGGCAGGCCGCTGAGCGACGGCCCCGGACCGGCCCGGACCGACGAAGAGATCCAGATCGTCTTCGACCGCTACAAGGCGACGCTCTACCGGATCTACAACAAGGAGTTGCGCAAGGACCCGACCCTGCGCGGCAAGCTGTTGCTGCGTCTCACCATCGAGCCGGGGGGCGAGGTCTCCGCCTGCGGCGTGGAGTCGACCGACCTGGCCTCGCCGGAGCTCGTCGACAGGATCGTCGCACGGGTCGAGAGGTTCAACTTCGGGCCGAAGGAGGAAGTGCCGCGGATCACCATCCTTTATCCGATCGACTTCTTGCCGGCGGGTTGAGGGGAGGTGCGGCCGGCTGAAGTTGTTCAGAACAAAATCGTTTCACCGCCAAGGCGCAAAGAACGCCAAGAAAGTCTGCTTTGGTGTTTTTTGGAGTTTGTCTCCGCGAACTTTGCGGCTTGAGTGAGCGCAGCGAACGGGCGGTTTACAGAACCTTGAATCGAAACTATCGAGACAGGAGCGGACAATGAGCCAGAAGGTTTGGGTTATCGACGACGACAACCTGCGTCGCCCTGCGGTCCGGAAGCAGCCGGAAATCCAGGATGCCGCCGCCGGCCGGCCGGAGACCAAGTCGTTGCGAAAAAGCCCGGTTCTCGCCGTCTGTCTCGACATGCTGGTGTGGGGAAGCGGGCACCTCTATCTCCGGCAATTCGGTCGGGGCGCAACCCTGATGGCGGCCATGGCGGCCTTCTGCTGCACGGCCTGGTACCTCGTCATGTTCCCCGATGCAGTCGCCGGCCTGGCTACCGCGAGTGGACTTCCGGCCTCCCTTCTCCTTGCATGGTCGGCGGGAACCCTCTCCCTTCTGCTCTTCGCCTGGTTCTCCAGTGCCGTCGACGCCTACGGCCGGGCGGCCGAAACGCGAGGCGAGCCCTTTCGGGGAGTGGGTATCGAGTTCTGGCCCCTGCTCTGCTCCCTCGCCTTTCCGGGATGGGGGCAGTTTCTGAACGGGCAGCCGAAAAAGGGTATCTTCTTCGGCCTTTTCGGAATCCTCGGCATCTGCTCGGCGCTCCTGGTGGTCCTTGCCGGCCGGTTCTGGCCCTTTCTCCACCCCGGCCCCGACGGCGCCGTGTTTGAAATAATTTTCGTCGGTGCGCTCGCGGCCCTGCCCCTGGCGATGCTGATGTGGATCGTCGCCGTACACGACGCTTTCTGGTCCTGCCGGGAGCCGGTGAGGAAGTGGCCGCTGCGCAAGAGGTGGAGCTATTTTTCCGAGCGGATGCGGACGCACGGGGCGGCGCGGGCTCTGGTCCCGCAGATCAGGAGCACGGCGCTGCTCGGTTTGCTGCTCGCCTCCACGCTTCTGGCGGGGAGCCTCTATGTCCCCCGGGACTACTACTTCGCGGCGTTGGAAAAGGCCCGGCACGGGATGACGGAAGGCAGGCTGCAGATCGCCCCGGAGCTGATCGCGGGGGTGATGGATATTATCGGTCGCTGACCTGAATCCGGGAGGAGTGAGGAGTTAGGCGTGAGGAGGAAAAATCCAAGGCCCTGTTTTCGCCTGAAGAATTACGCCTCACCCCTCACGCTTCACTCCTCACTTTCCGGCATCTGCCAAATACTCAGAAATCCGGGGAGAAAAATCAAACTCACCGATTCAGGGATGACCCTGGAGTCGGAATAATTTCAACCTCACCCCGCGGGTTCGGTGAAGCCGCGGGGTTTACAAACCGGACGTTCTTCTTTTCGGGAGTAGAAAAATGGATATTCTTTTCGGTCTGGTGGGCTTCTTTCAGAAAGGCGGCCTCTTCATGTACCCCATCCTGCTGGTCTTCGCGGCCGGCATGGGCATCGCCGTCGAACGCTGGATTCACCTCAAACGCATCCGCATCGAGAATCAGCGGGTGTGGGAGGATTTGCAGCCGCTGCTGGCCGAAGGGGAGTTCGACCGGGCTCGGGCCCTGGTCGACGAGGAGGACGCGACCATGGCACGGATGCTCGGCATGGGGCTGGCTCGCCAGGGTGCGGTGCGGCGCCGCGAGGACATCGAGATCGCCATGGAGGAGGGCATGATGGAGATCATCCCGCAGCTGGAGCAGCGCACCCCCTACGTGGCCCTGCTGTCGAACATCGCCACCCTGCTCGGGCTTCTCGGCACCATCATGGGCCTGATCGAGGCCTTCACCGCGGTCGCCAACGCCAACCCGGCCGAGAAGGCCGACCTGCGCTCGGCCAGCATCTCGGTGGCGATGAACACTACCGCCTTCGGTCTGATGGCGGCGATTCCCCTGCTGCTGGTCCATGCCCGGCTGACCTCGACTACCGGGCAGATCGTCGACAACCTGGAGATGGCCTCGGTCAAGGCGCTCAACAGTATCTCCCGTTTTACCCGCCGCCAGTTCGAGACGGGCTGATGGCGGCTGACGGGAGCGGGGCGGAAGGCGACCGGAAGAAGGATGGAATGGAAAAATTCGAGATCGAGCTCCAGGGGAAGAATTTCCTCTTCGACCGAGATGGGGAGCCGGGGAAGTTCGGCTTCAACGCCCGCTGCTTCGTGCGGGCGAGAAGCCCGGAAGAGGCCGGCAAGATGGCCGCCATCCTGGTGCGGCAGAACCCCCTCCTGAAGGACGCCCTGGTCGATTCGGGCATGGCCGCTCCCGCCATCCGCCTGGTGCAGGCGAGGAAGGCGGGAGCGCTGCGCTTTCTGCTGAAGAGGTCGGCCACGAAGATCGATTTCTTCCCCGAGGAGGAGGTGTGACGGCGGGCGCCTCCTTTGCATTCGCCTGCCGGGGGAGGCGAACTTACGGCCTTTCGATTTGACATTGCCACAGCGGCGAAGGTATCTTGCTGGCGTCGCAAAAACTCGCCAACTGCTGCGTTGCGGCAAGTGCCCTGGCTGCTTCGACGTACGTAAGTACGCCTCATTGCTCGACAATTGCGCGCCTTGCATTTGGCGCTTTTTGCTTGGCGGGCTGCTATTTTGCTTTCTTGCGAAAGTATCTATCTTGACGCGTTCGTTTTTCGTTGCCGGAGGGTACGATGCAAGTTGGGGAGGACCGCAGGGAAGATCGATGAGGCCGCTCGGTGCCGGCGAGGCGCGGGCGTTTTTTTGTTTTCGCGCGAAATCGGCAGTCTCCGGTTGTATTCTTGCCGAGTTTCCGTGGACAGCATGCTTGATTCAATGTTACGAGGGATTCGGAATCCGCCCTCCTTGCCGCCTGGATCGTAAATCCGTCGCCGTCGTCACAGATCGGAGCCGCCATGTACGTACTCGAAATCTTCCGGAAAAAGCGCAAGTTCTCGACGCTCTATAAACCCGTCTGGGCCCTCGTCAGCGCAAATATCGCCTATCCCCCCGGCACCGAGGACGAACCCGAACAGCGACTGGTCTATTTCGGCGCCCTGGCCTACGCCACCGCTTACCAGTCCTCCGTCGCCGCCGGCATGAGCACCAGCGCTGCCCATTACATGGCGCGCACGCTGTTGCGCAACTTCAAGTTCGATGAGTGGATGAACGGGGCGATCATCGCCATCTTCGCCCCGGCCGACGACGAGGCGCAGGCCTATGCCTCGGACTTTCTTGCCCGCGTCGGTTCGCTGGTCGAGACGATTCGCCTCCGCGGGGATGCGGCCGGACCCGCCGATGTCGAGCCCGCGATGGTCGAGCTTTCGGAGTTTTACCGGAGGGTGCCCGGGTTGGGGGAGGAGACCGGGTGAACGGACATTCTCCGGCCGCTATGAACCCACCGATTCAGGTATAATGGAAGTGTGAGGGAGAGCAAATGGGGCCTTTCGGACCGGAGGGTGGTGAAATGCCGGGGAGGTCCGGCGCCGCTTCCGGCGGGACGAACGGTCCCGGGGAGAGAAGCCATGAAAAGGACGATTCTCGTGCTGACGATTCTGCTTTGGGCCGTCGCGGGGGTTGCCTCCGCCGTCGCCCAGCCTTATGGCACATCCGGCGATCCCCTCCAGAGCGCCCTGGAATACAACCGGACCAATCAGGCCTCCACCTGGGTGAACCCCGACACCGGCGGTAGCGGATCGGTGGTTCCTGTCAAGACCTTCCAGAACGTCCAGGGCCAGCCGTGCCGCGAATTCCAGGAGACCATCGTCATCGGCGGTCGGGAAGAGCAGGGCTACGGAACCGCCTGCCGTCAGCCGGACGGCACCTGGCGCATCGTCACCGCAGAGAGGTCCGCGCCTCCGACGGTCGAGCGTCACACCACCGTCTACCCGCGGGAGGCTCCGAGGACTTACTACCGGCCCTACTACCCGCACGGTTACTACGACCCGTGGGGATACGGCTATCCCTACTGGTACCCCTTCAGCCTCTCCATCGGCCTGGGCTACGTGTACCACGGTGGACATTTTCACGGCGGTCATCGCCACGGAGGGCATTTCCGGGGCGGCCATTTCAACCGGGGACATCGTTTTGGAGGACATCGACACGGCGGACACTTCGGGGACGGCCGCCGCCATAGAGGCCGTCGCCGGTGAAACGCGATGAGGTGACGCCAGCAGCCGCCACCTCATCGCCCTGACCGACCCGACATCGCACCGCATGCCTGGCGATATCTGATGAACCTCCCCCCTTTTTTCCCTAGACTGTCACCCATCACCGGCCCCGCCCGCCTGCCGGGTGAAGGCCCGTTTTTTTTTCCGTCGACGAGACGAGCTGACGACGCCGTCGATTCCGTGAAGGAGAATGCAATGAAAGGATGGACCATTACGGCCCTGGCCCTGCTCTTTGCCGTGTTGACGGCCTGCACGCCGACCATCTACGGGGTTCCTCAGGAGAGATGGAGCGCGATGAGCGAGAGCGAGCACCTGGAGGCGATGCGGATCTACGAGGCGCGCCAGCTCGCCGCCCGCCAGGCCGCCGCGGAGCGTGCCCGCCTGCGGGCCATCGAGGCGGAGCGGCAGGCGGCCCGCGAGGCGGAGGAGACCCGGCTGCAACGACTGCGCGTCGAGGCGATCTACCGGGGCGAGGGCAGCTACGGCGACCTGCTGCGGGTGACGATCCGGGGCGCGACGATGGAGATCGCCGGCAAGCGCCGCACCTGCCGGCCGCTGGCGTTCAAGATCGCCGACGGCGAGTCGAAAGAGATCGTTGCGGTCTCTGCCGACGGCCACCGGGGCCGGCTCCATGTCAGCTACCACGAGGGAACCCTGGTGATCGACGACCACGGGAAGGGGAGGCGTTCCCGCGGGAGTCGGCTGATCTACGACCGGGATTGGGGGCGGGGCAAGAGCTACCGGGACCTTCGCTCGGAGGGGGCCCTGCGGCTGCGCGGGGCCGAGGTTTACGTCGAGATCGCCGACAGGAGCGCTCCTGTCCGCCGGCCGCGAGTCCGCAGGTGATTCACGAGGGAGTGCGGGGATCGGGAGGTCATTCCGAAATCCCGCACCGGGGAGCGGGTCCGTTCATTGGCCCTGGCGCTCTTCCGCCGTCCGCAGATCGTCCGGGGGGCCGGGGTGGAGGCCCCGCTCGACCGTCTTCGCGCCCCACCGCCACCAGGTTCGCCTCTTCGCCCTGGCGATCGTCCGACGCAGAGCCTTCAGGCGCCGGTCGATTTCCTCCTCTCCCCGGGCGATGGCCTGATCGGCGGTGGAAAAATCGGCCCAGTGGCTCACGCCGTTGCGCGGTCGCAGGACGATGTCGGCCGATTCGAGCTGTTCGTCGCAGAGGGAGCCGCGCACAAGGGCGTCGGCCCGGGCGATGACGTCGAGGGCATTGCGCGGCTCGTCGAAGGAGGGCGGGGGGGCGCCGACGTCGACGGCGATAACGAAATCGGCGCCGAGTTTGCGGGCGGCGCGTACCGGAACGGCCTCGGCCCAGCCGCCGTCGACCAGCAGCCGACCGTCGTCCTCCACCGGGCTGAGTACCCCCGGCATGGCGCAGGAGGCAGCGATGGCGCGGCGCAGGGGGCCGCGGTCGAGGATGACTTCCTCGCCGCTGATCAGGTCGAGGGCGACGGCGGCGAACGGGATGCGGGTTTCCTCGATCTCCAGATCCTCGACCAGGTAGGAGTAGTTGCGCTCGGCGGTTTCGTCGCCGACCATGGCGGTGCGGGTCACCATGAGGGCGTTGAACAGTCCGCGTCGCGCCAGGTGACCCACGTGAAAGAGCAGCCCCTCCCCGTTGGCATCGAGTTCCCTGAAGAAATCGAATCCCGAGTCGGAGAACTCCTCGCTCTGCAGGTAGGCCGCGATGGTCTTCCGGAGTCCAGTCAGGTCGCCACGGGCGGCGTACATGGCGCCCACGATGGCCCCCATGCTGGTGCCGGTGACGACGTCGACGGCGATGCCGTGCTTTTCCAGTCCCGCTATGACGCCGATGTGAGAGAGGGCCCGGGCACCCCCGCCTCCGAGGGCCAGGCCGATTTTGCAGGGTCGTGACATGGGGAAAATGAACTCCCTCCCTCTCTTGCCATGGGTTCAGGGTAAGGCTCCGATCCATCGGAGATCGCCGCCGGACTGAAAAGTCCGATTATCCGCGGATCGTCTAGTGAAATTGTACCACGATTATGACGGATCGGGGCCGCAGCGGCTTCGATGCCCTTGTCCCGAGGGGGGAGAGGGCTCTCGGAAATTCCCTTTTCCGGTGTCCTGGAAATTTGCCACCTCCTGTTGCGCAGTTGCCGGCATGGTTTACAATGGATAGTCGACCGTGCGTCTTTAGCTGTCGATGATTCAACCTCCGAGTCTGGCCGCCTGCCGGGGTCGAACCCCATGGCGCCAGGCCGACGGGTCCCGCTGGAAACGGCCGGGCCTCCCATGTGGAAAGGAGTGTTCGGAAAACGCCGACCATGGACAGGAAAAGGGAAGGGAGTAAAGGAATGGACAAGATCTATCGCGTCAACATGACCGACCTCACCACCAAAGTCGAAAAGGTGCCGACGGAGTGGCTCGGACTCGGCGGCCGGGGCCTGACCTCGAACATCGTCGCGGCCGAGGTACCGCCGACCTGCCACCCGCTGGGTCCCAACAACAAGCTCGTCTTCGCCCCCGGCCTGCTCTCCGGCACGACCGCCGCCCAATCCGGCCGCATGTCCGCCGGCGCCAAGAGCCCCCTGACCGGCACCATCAAGGAGTCCAACGCCGGCGGCACCTCGGCCCAGCAGTTCGCCAGGCTGGGCATCAAGGCGCTGATCATCGAGGGGATGCCCGAAAAGGACTGCTTCTACAACCTGCACGTCGACAAGGACGGGGTCACCATCGCCGAGGAAACCGAACTGGTAGGCAAGGGCAACTTCGCCGTCATCCAGGCCGTCACCGAAAGGCTCGGCAAGAAGACCGGGGTGGTTACCATCGGCCAGGCCGGCGAGATGAAGATGGCCGCCGCCAACATCTCCGTCAAGGATCCCGACCACAAGATCCGCAGCCACGGCCGCGGGGGCCTGGGCGCCGTCATGGGCGCGAAGAAGATCAAGTACATCAGCATCGACGATACCGACGCCCCCGGCGTCACCATCGCCGATCCCGAGAAGTTCAAGACCGCGGCCCGCGTCTTCGCCAAGACGATGCTCGAGCACCCGGTAAGCGGCGAGGGCTTGCCGACCTACGGCACCAACGTGCTGGTCAACGTCCTCAACGAGGCCGGCGGCCTGCCGACCCGCAACTTCCGCTACGGGCAGTTCGAGGGGCACGACAAGATCTCCGGCGAGACCATGCACGAGACGATCGACACCCGCGGCGGCAAGACCAAGCACGGCTGCCACTCCGGCTGCATCATCCAATGCTCCCAGGAATACGTCGACGACAAGGGGCAGTACATCACCTCCGGTTTCGAATACGAGACCATCTGGGGGCTTGGCGCCAACTGCTGCATCGACGTCCTGGACGACATCGCCAAGGCCGACAACGTCATGGACGACATCGGCGTCGACTCCATCGAGACGGCCGTCATGTTCGGTGTCGCCATGGAGGCCGGCATCCTGCCCTTCGGCGACGGCAAGGAGGTCATCCGGCTGCTCCAGGAAGAGGTCGCCGAAGGCACCCCGCTGGGACGCGTCCTCGGTGGCGGTGCCGCCGAGGTCGGCCGAGTCTACGGCCAGACCCGGGTGCCGGTGGTCAAGGGTCAAGGGATTCCCGCCTATGATCCGCGCAGCGTCAAGGGAATCGGCATCACCTACGCCACCAGCACCATGGGCGCCGACCACACCGCCGGCTACGCCGTTGCCACCAACATCCTGGGCGTCGGCGGAGCGGTCGATCCCTTGAAGAAGGATGGCCAGGTCGAGCTCTCCCGCAACCTGCAGATCGCCACCGCCGCGGTGGACAGCACCGGCATGTGCCTCTTCGTCGCCTTCCCGGCCCTGGATGTCCCCGAGTGTCTGCCGGCGCTGATCGACCTGATCAACGCCCGCTTCGGCCTCAGCCTGACGGGTGACGACGTCACCAACCTGGGCAAGACGATCCTGAAGACCGAGCACGCCTTCAATCAGGCCGCGGGCTTCACCAACGCCGACGACCGCCTGCCCGAGTTCTTCGAGTCCGATCCGGTGCCGCCGCACAACGTGGTCTGGGATTTCACCGGCGAGGAAATCGACGCCTTCTGGGATTTCTAGACCGCTGTTCCCTCCCCCGCCCGGCGCGGCCCCCATCGGGGCCGCGCCGGACCCTTCAGCTTCTCTGGTTTTCCCCGCGCAAAAAGTTTTATCCGGCCCCCGGAGGAGCTTTAATAATCCTCCTTGCGGCACCCGCGGTCGTTTTGCCCCTGCCGTCTCCCGTTCAGACCGGAACCTCTCGCCGCTCCAGCTTCCTCGCTGCAGTCTCTATTGTCGGCCGCCACCTAAAGCCATGCAGGAAAAATTCCCCCTGAGTGCCGTCTTGAAGCAGCCGTTGCACGAAATGCATCGTGCAAGGGTCCCGCCGTAAGGATGCCGCCAGCGTCCCGGCAGGCGTGGTTCCCGGATCAGCGGCCGGCTCAGGCAGATGTAGTCGCTGTCGCCCCGGCGGATGATGTCCCGGGCCGTCCAGTAGCTGCGGATGCCGCCGACCGCCATGACCGGGCAGCTGACCGATTTCTTGATCGCCCGGGCCAACAGCAGGTTGTACGACTCGGTTTCGGGGGAGGTTATGCCGGTGCGCAGCGGAACGCGGTTGCCGGAGGCCGGCGTGCCGGCGCTGACTTCGATGGCATCGATGCCGGCCTTCTCCAGGGCCTCGGCGATGAGGATGGCCTCGCCGAGACAGAGCCCGTCGTCGAGATTGTCGCTGCCGTTGAGCTTGACCAGGACAGGATAATTGTCCCCCACCGCCCGTCGGATCCGTGCCAGGGTCTCCAGAAGAAAACGGCTGCGCTGCCGCCAGTCGCCTCCGTAGCCGTCGGAGCGTCGGTTGGTGTGCGGCGAGAGGAACTGGTTGAATAAATAGCCGTGGGCGGCATGAAGCTGCACCGCATCGAAACCGCACTCCCTGGCCCTTCGCGCGGCCGCGGCGAAGGCTTCGCCGATGCGATCGATTTCCTCCGGACTCATTTCCCGTGGGATCTCCGGTTTGTACTGGGGGGCGGCAACGGCCGAGGGAGCCAGCGGGGGGCCGCCGATCAGGGCATGCCGGGTCTGGCCGCCGGCATGACCGAGTTGCGCGCAGATTCGCCCTCCTTCTTCATGGACGGCGCGGGTGAGGTCGCGAAACTCTTTTCTGAAAGCATCATCATGCAGGCCCATGGCTCCCGTCAGCGGTTTGCCGTCGGCGCTGACGAAGGCGAAGCCGGTGATGATCAGTCCGACGCCGCCCCGGGCCAGTTCCCGGTAAAGTTCCGTCAGTTGCGGCGTCGGCCCTCCCTTTTCGTCGCACATCCCCTCCCAGGTGGCGGAGCGTACGAGACGGTTGTCGAGGGCAAGGCCATTGATCCGGGTTTCTTCGAACAGGTGGGGAAGCCTGTTTTCCATAATGAAAGTCCTTTCTGCTGCGGGATGTGACTGACCGCGGTCAGGGCGTTGGGGAGGTCGGTCGGGACGATGCCCCGTTCTTCCCGGTGGGGATGGTGGAAAGGCCGTTTCCCGTCCTCACATGTTGCGCCGGTACTCGCCGCCGACCTCGTAGAGGGCGCTGGTGATCTGTCCCAGCGAGGCGACCTGCACCGTCTCCATCAGCTCGGCGAAGATGTTGCGGCCGCTCTCGGCGACCTGCTGCAGTTGCTTGAGCGCATCGACGGCAGCTTCGCGGTGCTTCTCCTGGAAGGCCCGCAGGTTCTCGATCTGGGCGCGCTTCTCCTCGGGGGTGGCGCGGGCCAGCTCGCCGGGGATCTCGTAGCCATCGTCGGCATTTGGGTTGAGGTAGGTGTTGACGCCGACGATCGGCAGTTCGCCCGAGTGCTTCTTGTGTTCGTAGAGCATCGACTCTTCCTGGATCTTGCTGCGTTGGTACTGGGTTTCCATGGCGCCGAGCACGCCGCCGCGCTCGTTGATGCGATCGAACTCGGCCATCACCGCCTCTTCGACCAGGTCGGTCAGCTCTTCGATGATGAACGAGCCCTGCAGGGGATTCTCGTTTTTGGCCAGCCCCAGCTCCCTGGTGATGATCATCTGGATCGCCATGGCGCGGCGCACCGACTCCTCGGTGGGAGTGGTCACCGCCTCGTCGTAGGCGTTGGTGTGCAGCGAGTTGCAGTTGTCGTAGATGGCCATCAGCGCCTGCAGGGTGGTGCGGATGTCGTTGAAGTTCATCTCCTGGGCGTGCAGCGAGCGTCCCGAGGTCTGGATGTGGTACTTGAGCATCTGGCTGCGCTTGTTTGCGCCGTAACGCTCTTTCATTACCACCGACCAGATGCGCCGCGCCACCCGGCCGAGGACCGTGTACTCGGGGTCGAGACCGTTGCTGAAGAAGAAGGAGAGATTGGGGGCGAACTCGTCGATGTTCATGCCGCGCGACAGGTAGTACTCGAGGTAGGTGAAGCCGTTGGCCAGGGTGAAAGCGAGCTGGCTGATCGGGTTGGCGCCGGCCTCGGCGATATGGTAGCCGCTGATCGAGACCGAGTAGTAGTTGCGCACTTTCCGGTCGATGAAATACTGCTGGATGTCGCCCATCAGCTGGAGGGCGAACTCGGTGGAGAAGATGCAGGTGTTCTGTCCCTGGTCCTCCTTGAGGATGTCGGCCTGCACCGTGCCGCGGACCGTCCGCAGGGTGCGGGCGCGGATCTCCTCGCGCTCCTCCTCGCCCGGTTCGCGCCCCTGCTCGCTGCGGAACCTGTCAAGCTGCTGGCGGATGGCCGTGTTGAAGAACATGGACAGCAGGATCGGCGCCGGTCCGTTGACGGTCATCGAGACGCTGGTCATCGGGTCGCACAGGTCGAAGCCGGCGAAGAGCTTGTCCATGTCATCCTGAGTGCAGATCGACACGCCGCTCTCGCCGACCTTGCCGTAGATATCGGGGCGCTCGTCCGGGTCCTCCCCGTAGAGGGTGACGCTGTCGAAGGCGGTGGAGAGTCGCTTGGCGGGATCGTTTTCGGTCAGGTAGTGGAAGCGGCGGTTGGTGCGCTCCGGCGTCCCTTCGCCGGCAAACTGGCGCTTCGGGTCCTCGGCGGTTCGCTTGAAGGGGAAGAGGCCGGCGGTGTAGGGAAAGAATCCGGGCAGGTTCTCCTTGCGGGTCCACTTGACGATCTGTCCCCAGTCCTCGAAATCGGGCAGGCAGACCCGCGGGATTTTCGTCCCCGAGAGAGTGGTGGTGACAAGCTCATTGCGGATCTCCTTGTCGCGGACCCTGGTGACGAGGACGTCCTGCCCATAGGCTTTCTTCAGCTCCGGCCAGCCATCCAGGGTTTTCTTCGTCTCCGGCAGCAGTTTGTCCTCGCGCTTGCTGATAAGCGGCTGCAGGGCGTCGGCCAGGTCGTCCTGCCGCGGGTCCCCGGTGCTTTCGGCTGCCTGTGCGCCCACGGCCTTCGGACGGCATGGCAGCAGATCGGAGGTGCCCCGGAGCTGGAAGAGTTCGCGGGCGATGCGGGCCTGCTCTTCCGTGGCCTGCCGGTAGGTACGCGCCGTGCGGGTGATTTCGGCCAGGTAGCCGGCCCGGTCGGCCGGGATGATGTGATGCCGGCGGCTCTCCTCGCGGCCGGCCTCCTGGTTCGATTGCCAGCCGGTGTCCTTTTTCGCGTTGATGGCGTCGATCAACGCCCGGTAGAGGATGTTGGTGCCGGTATCGTTGAACTTGCTGGCGATCGTGCCGTAGACCGGGATCTCCTCGTCGGGGGCCTCGAACATCCCGCGGTTGCGCCGCACCTGCTTGCGCACATTGCGCAGGGCGTCCTCGGCCCCTTTCTTCTCCATCTTGTTCAGCGCCACCAGGTCGGCGAAGTCGAGCATGTCGATCTTCTCCAGCTGCGTCGGGGCGCCGAATTCGCCGGTCATGACATAGAGGGAGAGGTCGCAGATGTCGACGATACCGGCGTCGCCCTGGCCGATGCCGCTCGTCTCGACGATGATCAGGTCGTAGCCGGCCGCCTTCAGGACGCAGAGCGCGTCCTCGATGGCGGCGGAGAGTTCGCCGCGCGAATGGCGCGTGGCCAGGGAGCGCATGTAGACGCGAGGGCTGTCGATGGCGTTCATGCGGATGCGGTCGCCGAGCAGGGCGCCGCCGGTTCTTCTGCGCGTCGGGTCGACGGAGAGGATGGCCAGGTGCTTTTCGGGAAAGTCGCGCAGGAAGCGCCGCACCAGCTCATCGGTGAGGGAGCTCTTGCCGGCGCCTCCCGTACCGGTGATGCCGAGAACCGGCCCGCCCGTAGACGCCTTTTGCAGCTGTCTGCGCAACTCATCGAAAGAGACCGTCTTCTCCTGGAGTGCCAGCTCCGCCGCCGTGATCAGGCGGGCCACCGCCCGCGGGTCCTTTTCCCCGATCTTATTTGCATCTTCCATCAGGTGCTTCGGGGTGGGGAAGTCGCATTGTCGCAGCTTGTAGTTGATCATTCCCTGCAGGCCCATCTTCCGACCATCCTCGGAGGAGAATATCCTGCAGATGCCGTAAGCGTGCAGTTCCTCGATTTCGGCGGGTATGATGACGCCCCCGCCGCCGCCGAAGACCTTGATGTGCCCGGCCTTCCGCTCCTTAAGGATGTCGCGGATGTATTTGAAGAACTCCAGATGCCCACCCTGGTAGGAACTGACGGCGATGCCCTGGGCGTCCTCGTGGATGGCCGCCGTGACGATTTCGTCCGCCGAGCGGTTGTGGCCCAGATGAACGACCTCGGCCCCGGAGTCCTGCAGCAGGCGACGCATGATGTTGATTGCAACGTCATGCCCGTCGTAGAGGCTGGTGGCGGTCACGAAACGGATCGGGTTCTGCGGTCTGTAGGGAGCGGTGTCCATGGTCTTCTGTCCTCCTGATTTGCCGTTGGCAGTCGGATATCCAGCGGTGGGGTCATGTGGCGACTTATGGAAACAATGTTTTAGCAAGGTCTGTGCCCGGTCGCCCGGCTATTATCTATCGGGTCGCATGTTGCCGTAATTGCGGCAAAATATGCGAAGAAGAAGCTTTTTGATTGTCATGGGAAGGTGTTTTGTTGTATTTTTGTGTTAACTTATGTAGACATTGCTTGCGGGCTGTTCATGGAGATTGCCCCGGGATAGGCGGCTAGCGCCCCGGTGTTGTCTTTTGTTGACAGAGGGTCGATGCGTTGACAGTCAATCGGTGCACTCGGTCCGGATTTATGCTCTCCGAATTCCTTGCATGGTTTTGTCGGCGGGGTGTTTGGAGCAAAAACGGTTTGCCGCGTTTGGCGATAATTTTCGAACGTTTTCGGGGATGTGAGAGAAAATGGAATTTGCGCAGTTGGTCCAAAATACCGATTTCGACTACCCGCGATTGCTCAACATGCAGGATTGCTGGATTCTCCTCCTGGAGAAGGACCTGACGGTCAGGGCATCCAGCGACCTGTGTCGCTCCTTCCTCGGTTTCGATGCCGAGGAACTCCAGGGCCGCCGTCTCGACGAGGTGCTGAGTCTCGGCCACCTCGCCTCGTTGATGGGCAAGGGGTTTTGTTTTCGCTCCCAGCCGATTCCATTCGGCGATCGCAAGCTGATCGGTCATTTCGTTCCGCGGATCGAGGATGGCGAGCTGAAGGGAGGCGTCCTGGCGATCGAGCCGAAGGCGATACCCAGGGACGATCTCAGCTTTATCGAATTGCAGGACATCGTCCGGACCCTCGGATCGATCATGGATGTGGCCTACGAGGGGACGATCATCATTGACGAAAGGGGGATGATCGTTCTGGTGAACCAGGCCTTCGCCGACCTTCTCGGGGCCCGCGCCCAGGATATGATCGGCAAGCACGTGCTCAAGGCTTACCCCAATTCCAAGCTCTCGCGCCTGCCCATCGTCATGCGGACCGGCAAGGCCGAAGTCGGCTGGCCGCACATGCTCAACGGCCGGGAAATCATCGCCTGCCGTTATCCCCTGATCAAGAACGGCAAGGCGATCGGGGCGCTGGGCAAGGTGATGTTCCAGGACGTCCAGGGAGTGGTCCGCCTAGCCCGGGAATCGGACGGCCCTCCCGCGGGCCCGGTGCAGGCTGCTCCGCAGGTCGCCAAGGCCGGGGAGTTCAAGTACGACATCAACAGCATCATTGGCCACAGCAAGGTGATGCGGGTTCTCAAGGAAAAGCTGCTACGGGTCGCCGACCGCAGCTCCAACGTCCTGCTCATCGGCGAGAGCGGTACCGGCAAGGAGCTCTTCGCCCATTCCATCCACGCCGCCAGCAAGCGCCGCTACGGTCCCTTCATCAAGATGAATTGCGCCGCCATACCCGAGCACCTGCTGGAGTCGGAGCTTTTCGGCTATGTCGAGGGCGCCTTTACCGGCGCCAAGCGCGGCGGGCAGATCGGCAAGTTCGAACTGGCCCACGGCGGAACCATCTTTCTCGACGAGATCAGCGACATGTCGCTGCCGATGCAGGCCAAGCTGCTGCGCATCCTCCAGGAGAAGGAGCTGACGCCCCTCGGCAGCAACAACGCCAAGCGGGTCGATGTGCGGATCATCGCGGCCACCAATGTCAAGTTGGAGGAGGCCGTTGGCGGGGGCAGGTTTCGCGAGGACCTCTACTACCGGCTCAACGTCATGGCGCTGGTTATTCCTCCGCTGCGCGAGCGGACCGAAGATATCTATTTCATCGTCAACCATTTCATCGCGGTGTTCAACGCCGAGTTCGGCCTCGAGGTGCAGGGACTGGCTCCCGAAGCCTGGGAGCTCGTCAAGGGTTACCAGTACCCTGGAAATATCCGCGAATTGCGCAATCTCATCGAAAGTGCGTTCAATGTCGTCGTCGGACCCCACATCGCCGCCGAGGATCTGCCGCAGCATATCCGGCAGATCTCCGGGGCCTCCTCCCGTGCCGGTGCGCAGGGTGGCGAAGAGGGTTTTCTTGCCGAGGTGGGAAACAAGGGTTTGCGGGAGATCATGGAAGGTCTCGAACGGAGGGTGCTCGAGCGCTCCCTGGAGCAGGTCGGCGGCAACAAGCTCAAGGCTGCCGCCCTGCTGGATATTTCCCGTCCCGGTTTCTACAAGAAGCTTCAGAAGTACAAGATGATCTGATATCTCTCCGTCATTGCCGTTTTGCGCGAAGCCCCGGACGCACCCGTCCGGGGCTTTTTTATTCGCGGTGCCGGTCAGGTGGGGCGAGCTGTCAACCAGGGTTTACAGTGTCTACGTTCAGTAACATTGTTTTATCGCATGGCCGTTTTTTCCGGTGCTCCGTCCCGTCCGGAGCCCGTCGGCAAAAGATCTGTCTAAAATCGTAGACAGGATGTTTCCGACCTCCTTTCCGAAACGCCCACTCCCGGTGCGGCTTGAAAACGCAAACTCACTGTTCTGACTGACAAAACGTCATATCTAATAAATTAAAACAATGTTTGGCATCACCCTTGCTCTATATGCCCGACAGTAGAGGCGCGGCGGCTTGCGAGAGCCGGCCGATTCCGAAACCGGATGGAGCAAGGAGACGCAATGGAAGCAACGAGGGAAATCTACTGGAATGTCGGCCATGGCGTGTTGGTGCCCATGTATCTTCTGGCCCTGGCAGCCCTGGGGGTGATGGCTTACGGCTTTGCCCGTCGGCTGAAAGTCTACCGCCTTGGCCGGCCGCTGGTGCGAACCGATAACCTGAGCGCCCGCATCGCCGCCGCACTCCGGTCATCCATTATGCAAACCCGGGTCCTTCGGGTTCGCGCTCCCGGCGGGGTGCACAGCCTTTTCTTCTGGAGCTTTCTGATGCTCTTCGCCGGCACGGTCCTCGTCTTTGTCCAGGCGGATATCGCGGCTCCGCTCTTCGACAAGAGATTCCTCTCAGGAAATTTCTATCGCTACTTTTCCCTGGTACTCGACCTGGCCGGGCTGCTGGCCCTGGTCATGCTCGGCGCTCTCTTCGTCCGCCGCTACCTGATGCGGCCCGGAGGGCTTGAGAGCGACCGCGACGACGCCATCATGCACGGTCTGCTCTTCGCCATCGTTCTCAGCGGCTTCATCATCGAGGGGCTGCGCATGGCGGCGACCGAACTGCCCGCCGGGTCGGCCCTGGCGAACTGGTCCCCTGTCGGGCTGACCGTGGCCAAGCTTTTTTCCGCAGCGTCGGAGCCGTCATTGCGTATGTGGCATGCCGTGGCCTGGTGGGGACACCTCACCCTCACGCTCGGCTTCATCGTCGCCATCCCCTTCACCAAGCTGCGGCATCTCTTCGCCGTGCCCGCCAACTACCTGCTCGCCGACCGCGGGCCGAAGGGGTGCCTGAGCACCCTCGATCTCGAGGACGAGTCGGTCGAGAGCTTCGGCGCCGCCGCCCTCGGCGACCTGAGCTGGAAGGACATTTTCGATACCGACGCCTGCATCGAATGCAAGCGCTGCCAGGATCGCTGCCCGGCCCATCGCACCGAAAAACCCCTCTCGCCGATGCGCCTCGTCGACGACCTGCACCGGGTCGCCTTTGCCGATCCGCAGCAGGGACTGGCCGAGGCGGCCGGCAAGGACGCCCTCTGGTCCTGCACCACCTGCCGGGCCTGCCAGGAGATCTGCCCGGCGAGCGTCGAGCACGTCGGCAAGATCGTCGAGATGCGCCGCAACCTGGTGCTGATGGAAGGCGAGTTTCCCGGCGAGGAGGTCACCGCCGCCATCGACAACGTCGAGGTCAACGGCAACCCGCTGGGGATGGCGTTTGCCGCCCGCGGCGACTGGGCGCGGGAGCTGGGGGTCAAGACTCTGGACGAGGATCCGGATGTCGACGTGCTCTACTTCGTGGGCTGCTACGCCTCGTTCGACAAGCGCAACATCCGCGTGGCCAAAAGCCTGATCGAGATCTGCCGCCACGCCGGCGTGAGGATCGGCATCCTCGGCCAGGAGGAGAAGTGCTGCGGCGAGCCGGTGCGCAAGATGGGCAACGAATACCTCTACCAGATGTCGGCGGCCGGGAATATCGAGACGATCAAGGCCTACGGCATCGAGCGGGTCGTCACCAGCTGCCCCCACTGCTTCAACACCCTGAACAAGGACTATCGCGATCTCGGTTTCGACGCCGAGGTCGAACACTACACGGCCTTTCTCGACCGCCTTCTGCGTGAAGGCCGGCTCAAGCTCAAGCCGGAGAGCTTCTCCGCGACCTACCACGATTCGTGCTACCTCGGTCGCTACAACGACCTGTACGAGGCGCCGCGAAACCTGCTCGGAGCCGCCGGGGCGTCGCTGCGCGAGATGGACGCCTCGGGTGCGGAGAGCTTCTGCTGCGGCGCCGGCGGCGGCCGGATTCTCGCCGAGGAGAAACTGGGCCGCAGGATTAGCAAAGAGCGGGCCCGCATGGCGGGAGAGACCGGAGCCGACACGCTGGTGTCGAACTGTCCCTTCTGCCTGACCATGTTCGAGGACGGCGTCAAGGGAGCTTCTCTGGAAGAGGGGCTGTCGACCGTCGATCTCTCCGAAATCATAGCCAGTCGACTGACCAATTAGTGTCCATCCGGGAACCCGGATGGACACTAAGCACGTTTCTGATTCGGAAACCAATTAGGGGAGGAGAGCCATGAAAATTCTCGTATGTCTCAAGCAGATTCCGGACATGGAGTCGAAGTTCCGGATCAATGAAGAGGGGATCTGGTACGACGAGGCCAACCTGGCCTGGCGCATCAACGAGTACGACGAATACGCCGTCGAGCAGGCCGTGCAGGTCAAGGAGCAGCTCGGCGGGGCCGAGGTGGTGGCCCTCTCGCTCGGGCCGGCGCGGGTCAAGGAGGCGATCAAGAAGGCGCTCGCCATGGGCTGCGACCGGGGCGTGCACATCAACGATGAAGAGGGCTGGCGTCGGGACCCGTTCGAGATCGCTTCCCTGATCGCGGGGTACGCCAAGGAGGAGGGCTTCGACCTGGTCTTCACCGGCATGCAGTCCCAGGACCGGGGCTCGGCCCAGGTCGGGGTGCTCCTGGCCGGGATGCTCGGACTTCCGGCGATGACGACCGTGGTCGACTTCGCCCTGGAAGACGGGGCGGTCAGGGTCAAGCGCGAGCTCGAGGGGGGCATGAAGGCCTGCGTCAAGTGCAACCTTCCGGCGGTGGTGACCTGCCAGCTGGGGCTCAATACGCCCCGCTACCCGACCCTGCCGAACATCATGAAGGCCAAGCGCAAGGAGATGCAAACGATCGAGGCGGCCGATCTGGCCGCCGCCGGATCGCGCCTGGTGACCGACCGGCTCGCCTTTCCCGAGAAGAAGGGCGGCGGGCTGGTGCTCGAAGGCGAGGCGGCCGACCTGGCCGGCAAGCTGGCGACGATTCTTCGGGACAAAATCAAGGTGCTCTAGGAGAAGATGATGAAGATACTTCTTGTCGGTGAATATCGCGAAGGACAGCTTCAGGGCTGCACCTGCGAACTGCTGGGTTTCGCCCGCCAGATGAAGGCCGAGCCGGTGATGTTCCTCGTCGGCGACGCGGCCGATCTGCCCGCCTTCGACGGGCGGCTCTACCTGGCCGAGGCCGGCCGGTACGGGGAGTTCAGCCCGGAAGTCCACCAACAGCTGGTTCTCGAGGTGGTCGAGAAGGAATCGCCCGACCTGGTCGTCCTCTCCCATTCTTCCTACGGGTGGGATCTGGCCCCGCGGCTGGCCGCGGCGCTGGAGGCGGCCCAGATCTCCGAGGCGGTGGCTGTTGCCGACGGGGCCTTCGAGGTGCCGGCCTGTAACGCCAAGCTGCGTCGCACGGTGCGCCCGGCAACGGCGCGCGGCGTGGTGACGCTGCAGGCCGGAGCGTTCGATCCGGCCCCGGCCGGGGGCACGCCCGAGGTGCAGACCGTCGATAGCGCCGTCGAGGCCGCCGGTGCGGTCGAGTTCCTCGGGTACGAAGCGGCCGAGCAGGCGGGAGTCGACCTGGGCAAGGCCGAGGTGATCGTCAGTGCCGGCCGCGGCATCGGCAAGCCGGAGAATATCGGCATGATTGCCGACCTGGCCAAGGCCCTCGGCGGAGAATACGGGGCCAGCCGTCCGGTGGTCGATGCCGGATGGGCTGACCACGACCGGCAGGTCGGCTCCACCGGACAGACGGTGGCGCCGCGCCTCTACATGGCCTGCGGCATCTCGGGGGCGGTGCAGCACCTGATGGGGATGAAGAAGTCCGACTTCATCGTCGCCGTCAACAGCGACCGCGATGCGCCGATCGGCGAGGTGGCGGACGTCCTGGTGGTCGCCGATCTCAAGGAGTTCGTGCCGGCGTTCATGACGACGATTCAGGGTTAACCCCCTCTTTCAGCAGCCATAAAAGATGGCTTCGCAAAAAGCCAGATCTTCACCACGGAGATCACAGAGATTGCCGATGGCACAGAGGAAGCCTAATAAAATCGATTAGTTAACTCTGTGCTCTTGCAGTCCCTCCGTGTTCGCTGTGGTTAGGCTTGAGATTTTGCGATCTCATCATAAAAGGAGAGAAGAGAATGGAAAATGTGTATGTAGTTGAAGCGTTGCGCACCCCCTTCGGCAGCTTCGGCGGCGCCCTGGCCGATGTGCCGGCGCCGAGGCTGGCGGCGCCGGTGCTGGAGAGATTGCTCGCCTCGGCGGGCGTGCGGGGAGGGGATGTCGACCAGGTGATCGCCGGGCAGGTCATTTCCGGCGGCGCCGGACAGGCCCCGGCGCGGCAGGCGATGCGCTTCGCGGGCATCCCCGACGAGGTGCCGGCGCTGACCATCAACAAGGTCTGCGGCAGCGGCCTGAAGGCGATCATGCTCGGGGCCGACGCCATCCGCCTCGGCGATTCGCACCTGGTCCTCGCCGGCGGCATGGAGAACATGTCGCTGGCGCCCTATACGCTCCCCGCCGCCCGCTTCGGCATGCGCATGGGCGAGAGCAAGGCGGTCGACCTGATGGTCTACGACGCCCTGACCGATCCCTACACCGGTCGCCACATGGGCGAGGTCGCCGAGACCCTCGGCGCCGAGCTGGGGCTGACCCGCGAGGAGCAGGACGGCTATGCCGTCGACTCCTACCGCCGGGCGCAGCGTGCCAGCAAGGAAGGGCTCTTCGCCGCCGAGACGGTGACCGTCGTCAAGCCGACGCGCAAGGGCGAGGTTGCGGTCGAGGCGGACGAAGAGCCCTTCCGGGTCGATTTCGAGAAGTTCGGCAGTCTGCGACCGGTCTTCGCCAGGGACGGCACGATTACCGCCGCCAACGCCTCGACCATCAACGACGGCGCCGCCTTCGCCCTGCTGGCGAGTGAGGCCGCCGTGCAGCGCCATGGTCTCAAGCCGAAGGCCCGCCTGGTCGCCAGCGCCACCAACAGCCTGCATCCCGACCGCTTCCCCGAGGCGCCGGTCGGAGCGATCGAGAAGGCCTGCGGGAAGGCGGGGCTGAGCCCGCGGGAGATCGGCCGCTACGAGGTCAACGAGGCGTTCTCCTCGGTGGCCCTGATCGCCATTCGGCAGCTCGGCCTCGACCGCGAGCGGGTCAACGTCAACGGCGGCGCCGTCTCCATCGGTCATCCGGTGGGCGCGAGCGGCGGACGCCTGGTGGCCACCCTGGTGCAGGAGCTCAGCCGCAGCGGCGAACGCTACGGTCTGGCGACGCTGTGCATCGGCGGCGGCGAGGCGGTGGCGGCTGTCTTCGAACGGGTCTGAGAAGCCGTTCGAGGTTCGAGCTTCGACGTTCGAGGTTCGACGTTAAAGACCTTAAAGCCTGAAATGGAGTTCACGCAAATGGATATAAAAAAAATCATGGTGGTCGGAGCGGGTCAGATGGGCGGCGGCATCGCCCAGGTGGCGGCGCAGACGGGGCTGCAGGTGGTGCTCAACGACATCAAGAGCGAGTTCGTCGAACGCGGACTCGGCGTCATCACCAGGAACCTGGCGCGCAGCGTCGAAAAGGAGCGGATCGGCGCCGAAGAGAAGGAGGCCGTCCTGGCGCGCATAACCCCCTCAACCTCCCTGGAGGATGCCGCCGGGGTTGATTTCGTCGTCGAGGCGGCGAGCGAGAACATGGCGATCAAGACCGAGATCTTCAGGAAGCTCGACGAGGTCGCCCCGGCCGGGGTGATCCTCGCCACCAATACCTCCTCGCTGCCGATCACCGAGGTGGCGGCGGTCACCAAACGGCCGCGGCAGGTGATCGGCATGCACTTCATGAACCCGGTGCCGGTCATGCCGCTGGTCGAGATCATCCGCGGCATCGCCACCAGCGACGAGGTCTGCCGCACCGTCGACGAGCTGGCCAGGCGCATGGGCAAGACGCCGGTCGAGGTCAACGACTTTCCCGGCTTCATCTCCAACCGGGTGCTGATGCCGATGATCAACGAGGCGATCTACTGCGTCTACGAGGGAGTGGCCGAGCCGGAAGCGGTCGACCAGGTGATGAAGCTGGGCATGAACCACCCCATGGGGCCCCTGGTGCTTGCCGACTTCATCGGCCTCGATACCTGCATGGCGATCATGGAGGTTCTCTACGAGGGGTTCGCCGACAGCAAGTACCGTCCCTGTCCGCTGCTGCGCAAGATGGTCAAGGCCGGCTGGCTGGGGAAGAAGAGCGGCAAGGGATTCTACGAGTACGCGTAGGGGCGATCCTTGTGATCGCCCAGGGCGAATACAAGATTCGCCCCTACGGAACCCCTGCCCGTCTTTCGTACGAAACGGTTACCGTGCAGCGGCAAACCGTCAGGGGAAAAGATCTACTTACCTGAAAATGACACGTGGGAGTCATCCGACATGGAATTCGACAATCTGCTTCTGGATAAAAAAGACGGCATCGCCGTCGTTACCATCAACCGGGCCAAGGCCCTCAACGCCCTCAACGAAGCGACCCTCGGGGAACTGCTTGGCTGCTTCGAGGCTCTTGAGAGCGATGCCGAAGTGCGGGCGGTGATTCTCACCGGTGCCGGAGAAAAGGCTTTCGTCGCCGGCGCCGACATCGCCGCCATGCAATCGATGGAGGCGGTCGCCGCCCGCGACTTCGCCCTGTTGGGGCAGCAGGTGATGAATCGCATCGAGCACCTCGCCAAGCCGGTCATCGCCGCGGTGAACGGCTTCGCCCTCGGCGGCGGCTGCGAGCTGGCGATGGCCTGCGACCTGCGCCTGGCCTCCGAGAACGCCCGCTTCGGTCAGCCCGAGGTCAACCTCGGCGTCATTCCCGGCTTCGCCGGCACCCAGCGCCTGCCGCGCCTGGTGGGCAAGGGGCGGGCCAAGGAGCTGCTCTTCACCGGCGACCTGATCGATGCCGCCGAGGCCTGGCGCATCGGCCTGGTCAACCGCGTGCTGCCGGCGGCGGAACTGCTGGGGGCGGCCCGCAAGCTGGCGGCCAAAATCGCCGACAAGGGACTGGTGGCCATCGGCCTGTGCAAGGATGCGGTGAACACCGGCCTGGAAATGGAAAGCGACAAGGCCTGTCGCTACGAGGCCGACCAGTTTGCCCTGTGCTTTGCCACCGCCGATCAGAAGGAGGGGATGAGCGCTTTTCTCGAGAAGCGCCCGGCCCGCTTTCAGGACAGATAGGAGAGAGGACGATGGTACTCGATCTCAACGAAGAGCAGAGACTCATCCAGGAGACGGCCCGGGAGTTTGCCACTGCCGAATTGGAGCCGGTGGCGGCCGCACTCGACGGCGGCGATGAGCGCCAGGTCTATTTCGACAACCTGAAGAAGCTGGCCGAGCTCGGCTTCATGGGCCTCAACGTCCGGGAGGAGTACGGCGGCTCCGAGGCCGGCGTGGTGGCCTTCAGCGTCGCCATGACCGAGCTGGCCCGGGCCTGCGCCTCGACGGCGGTGACCGTGTCGGTGAACAACATGGTCTGCGAGGTAATCCAGACCGTGGGCAGCGAAGAACAGCGGCGCAAGTTCATCCCGAAAATCTGCTCCGGCGAGTACGCTGCCGGCGCCTTCGCCCTGACCGAGCCGGGCGCCGGATCGGATCCGGCGGGCATGACGACCACGGCGGTGCTCGACGGCGACCAGTGGGTGCTCAATGGCTCGAAAATCTTCATCACCAGCGCCCCCTACGCCGGCGTCTTCGTCGTCTGGGCGGTCACCGACCGCGAGGCGCCCAGGGGCAAGGGGGTCAGCTGCTTCCTGGTCGAGGCCGGCACGTCCGGCCTGGTCGTCGGCCGCGCCGAGGAGAAGATGGGGCAGCACGCCTCGGCGACCAACGAGGTGCTCTTCCAGGACTGCCGCGTGCCGAAGGACGCCCTCATGGGCCGGCTCAACGACGGTTTCCGCGTGGCGGTCGCCGAGCTGGCCGGCGGGCGCATCGGCATCGGCTCCCTCGGCCTGGGGATCGGCCTGGCGGCCATGGAACACGCCGGCCGCTACGCGCGGGAGCGCGCCCAGTTCGGCCGCAAGCTCGCCGACTTCCAGGCGATCCAGTGGAAGATTGCCGACGCCTGCACCGAGCTGGAGGCGGCGCGGCTGCTGCTGATGAGTGCCGCCTTCAGGAAGGAGCAGGGCCGTCCCTTCGCCAAGGAGGCCTCGATGGCCAAGATGTTCGCCACCGAGAGCGCCAACCGCGCCTGCTACGAGGCGGTGCAGATCCTCGGCGGCTACGGCTACACCCGCGAGTTTCCGGTGGAACGCTACGCCCGCGACGCCCGCATCACCACCATCTACGAGGGCACCAGCGAGGTCCAGCGGCTGATCATCTCGCGGGAGATCATGCGGGAGCTGGCCTGAGCCTGAATCCGTGAGGAGTGAGGAGTGAGGAGTGAGGAGAAAATGCGAAAAACTTTTGTTTCATCTTCGAAATTCCCCCTCACCCCTCACCCCTCACCCGACGAAATTTCAGATACCGCGAAGAGCAAAGAAACTCATTGCGCAAGGGTGAAGGCCGACATCGACTCCATCCTTTTTGAGGAGGTCCTATGATTTTCGAACTCAACGATGAACAAAAGATGATGCGGGAGATGGTGCGCAGCTTCGCCGAGGCCGAGTTGGCGCCCTCGGCGCGGGAGCGCGACGAGCAGGAGCGCTTCGACCGGGAACTGATGTTCGACAAGCTCGGCGAGCTGGGCCTGGCCGGAGTGGTCTTTCCCGAAGAGTATGGCGGCGCCGGCGCCGATTACCTCTGCTACGCCATTGTCGTCGAGGAGCTCTCAAGGGTCTGCGCCTCCACCGGCGTCACCCTCTCGGCCCATGTCTCCCTGGGGGCCAACCCGATCTACAAGTTCGGCACCGAGGAGCAGAAGCAGAAGTACCTGGTGCCCCTGGCCGAGGGGAGCAAGCTCGGCGCCTTCGGCCTCACCGAACCGACGGCCGGCTCGGATGCCGGCGGCACGCGCACCACGGCGGTGCTCGACGGCGCCGAGTGGGTCCTGAACGGCTCCAAGATCTTCATTACCAACGGCGGCGATGCCGAGACCTACGTCGTCTTCGCCCGCACCGACAAGGAGGCGCGGAAGCATCACGGCATCAGCGCCTTCATCGTCGAGAAGGACACCCCCGGCTTCTCCTTCGGCAAGAAGGAGAAGAAGCTCGGCATCCGTTCCTCGCCGACCATGGAGCTGGTCTTCGAGAACTGCCGCATTCCGGAGGAGAACCTGCTCGGCGAGCTCGACAAGGGCTTCAGGATCGCCATGCAGACCCTCGACGGCGGCCGCATCGGCATCGCCTCCCAGGCGCTGGGCATCGCGCGGGGGGCCTACGAGGCGGCGCTGAATTACGCCCGGGAGCGCAAGCAGTTTGGTACGCCGATCGCCGCCTTCCAGGGGGTGCAGTTCCTGCTCGCCGATATGGCCACCCAGATCGAGGCGGCGCGCCTCGTCGTCTACCAGGCCGCCTGGAAGGCGAGCGCCGGACAGCCCTTCTCCACCGAGTCGGCAATGGCCAAGCTGATCGCCTCGGAGACGGCCATGCAGGTCACCACCAAGGCGGTGCAGGTCTTCGGCGGCTACGGCTATACCCGCGAGTATCCGGCCGAGCGGATGATGCGCGACGCCAAGATCACCGAGATCTACGAGGGGACCAGCGAGGTGCAGCGCATCGTCATCGGCGCCGCCGTCACCAGGGGCTGAGCGCGCCCCGTGCGGCAGGAAGCATGAACACAGAAACACGGAATACGGGAGCCAGGTTAGAAAAACGACCTTACGAGTCCAGATCTTCCTTCTGGATTCTGACTCCTGAATTCTGAAATCTTTCCATCACCAGCCAGGAGAAAAATGATGTCCAGTCGAACCAAGCGCATAACCCTGCAGGAGGCGGCGGCCCTGATCGGCGACGGCAGCAGCCTGACCTTCTCCGGGTTCACCATCTGGCGCCGGCCGATGGCCCTGGTCTACGAGCTGATCCGCCGGCAGCGCCGCAACCTGCACCTGATCGAGGTCAACGGCGGGCCGCACACCGAGTTCCTGATCGGCGCCGGCTGCGTTAAGATCTGGGAGTCGTGCTGGGTCGGCCACGAACTCTACGGCAAGTACGGCGCCAACCTCTCGCGCAAGGTGGCGAACAGGGAGATCCTGGTCGAGGACTACAGCCATGCCGAGATGACCTTCCGCATGGCCGCGGCCGCGGCCGGCATGCCCTTCGCCGTCAGCCAGTCGTCGCTGGGAACCGACCTGCACAATCCCGAGTACGACATGCTTGGCCGTGCCGGGCTGCGCGACGGCAGTCGACCGCACATCGCCCGCAGCAAGTACCAGTTCGTCGATGACCCCTTCTTCGGCAGCGGCCAGCAGGTCCTGGTGCCGGCCCCGAAGATCGATTTCTCGGTGCTCAGCGTGCAGCAGGTCGGCGAGGAGGGAACGGTGCGGGTGCAAGGGCAGTACTACACCGATCCCGAGGTCGCCCGGGCAGCCCGGGTCACCATCGCCATCGCCGAGGAGATCGTTCCCGAGGACTACCTGCGGCGCAATGCCGACGCCAACACCATCGCCTCCCTCGAGGTCGACTACATCGTCGAATGTCCCTGGAACGCCCACCCGACGGGCATGTTTGGCCGCTACGACGTCGACGGCGACTTCCTGCGCGACTTCTACAAGCAAACCCGAAGCCAGGAGGGCTACGACGCCTGGGCCGGGGAGTGGGTTTTCGGCATCGACCACTACGCCTACCTGGAGAAGCTCGGCTGGCCGCGCACCATGAACCTGCGGGCCAACACGGCACTGAACTACAGCACCAGCGTCAAGAGGGGAGGGTGAGATGACGATGAAAATGAAGGACTTTGCGAAACCCGGTGAATACGGACTGGCCGATCTGCTGTGCTGTGCCGCTGCCCGCGAGGTGCGCGACAACGAGGTGGTCTTCGCCGGCACCGGCCTGCCGATGGTGGCCATCATGCTGGCGCAGAAGACCCACGCGCCGAACCTGAAGCTGATCTTCGAGGCCGGCACCCTCGACGGCCGACCGCCGCAGCTGCCGACCTCTGTCGGCGACGCCCGCTGCGAGGTGGGAGCCTCCAGGGCCTCGGGGCTCTACGATACTTTCGCCATCGCCCAGCGCGGCTACGTCGATCTCGGCTTTCTCGGCGGCGCCGAAGTCGACCAGTACGGCAACGTCAACACCACCGCCATCGGCGACTACCTGGCGCCCGAGCTGCGTCTGACCGGTAGCGGCGGCAACCCGGACATCAACTCCTTCGCCTCGCGCACCGTCTTTATCATGGTGCACGAGAAGCGGCGTTTCACCGAACAGGTCAGCTACATCACCAGCCCCGGCTGGCGGGTGAAAAAGTGGCCCGAAGGGGAGATGGTCCCCCGTCAGAGCCATTACGGCTCCGCCTACCGCGGCGGTCCTTCGGCGGTGATCAGCACCGCCGGCGTCTTCCGCTTCGACGAGGAGAGCGGGCTGATGTACCTCGACACCTGCCATCCGGGTCAGACCCCGGAGGGGATCCGCGAGCAGTGCCAGTTCGCCCTCGACATCTCCCGCGTCCAGGGCGAGACGCCGCCGCCGACCTACGAGGAGCTGCACCTGATCCATGAAGAACTCGACCCGGAAGAGATCTTCATCCCGAAAGTGAAACTCGACAACCCCCCAACCCCCTCCTGAACCAGGAGGGGCTGGGGGTGGTAAGGAGTTTCGCATGAGCCGGGATTGAATTTTCGTACAGCGCCGCGGCCGCGCGCCCCGACCCGGGTGGCCGGTAACCCCGTCAAAGTGAGGCAGCCTTGCAACTGAGTGATGTCATCGAACACACGGAATTCCATCCTCTCCTGAGCGGAAGGGATGAAGAGAACTGGACGGCCTTTCTGGACAGGGAACTGCGGATCGTCTCGACCAACGGCTATTGTCGCACCCTCTTCGGTTGGGAGCCGGAGAAAACGCGGGGGAGGAAACTGGGCGACCTGATCAATCTCGCCCCCCTGACCTCCCTGGTGGTGGCCGGCTTCTGCTTCAGGTCCGAGTCGGTGACGGTCAACGGGAAGAGACTCGTCTGCAGTTATGTTCCCATCGTGGAGGACGGCAAATCCCTCGGCGGCGTCCTGAGCGTGGCCGAGGGCGAAGGTCTGGAGGAGGAAGTGGATCCGATCCGGCAGGCCAGCCTGGCTCAGGCGCTGGGGCCGCTGATGGATATCGTCCAGGACGGCCTCCTCGTGATCGACCGGGAAGGGTTCATCACCCTGGTCAATCAGCATTTCGCCGATCTCCTGGGCGCCCGTGCCCAGGACATGATCGGCAAGCATATCCTCAAGGCCTATACCAATTCCAAGGCCTCGCGCCTGCCGATCGTCATGGAGACCGGCAAGGCCGAAATCGGCTGGCCCCATCTGATCAACGGCTGCGAGGTCGTCGCCTGCCGCTATCCCCTCTTCCGGGACGGGGAGGTGATCGGCGCCCTCGGGCGCATCCTGTTTCGCGACGTGCGCGAGGTGACGCTGCTCGCCAATCAGCTCAGCACCCTGATGAAGCAGGAATCGAAACTGCCGCCGGCCGTCTCGAAGCACTGCGACTTCAACTACGACGTCAACAGCATCGTCAGCAACTGCAAGGTAATGCGCGAGCTCAAGTCGACCTTGCTACGGGTGGCCAAAAGGGGCTCAAGCGTCCTGCTCATCGGCGAGAGCGGTACCGGCAAGGAGCTCCTCGCCCATTCGGTCCACGCGGCCAGTCCCCGTCGCTACGGTCCCTTCATCAAGGTCAACTGCGCCGCCATCCCGGAGCATCTGCTGGAGTCCGAACTCTTCGGCTATGTCGACGGGGCCTTCACCGGGGCCAGGAAAGGGGGGCAGATCGGCAAGTTCGAGCTGGCCGACGGCGGGACCCTCTTTCTCGACGAAATCAGCGACATGTCGATCACCATGCAGGCCAAGCTGCTGCGGGTCCTGCAGGAGAAGGAGGTCACCCCGCTGGGCAGCGACACGACGCGGAAATTCGACGTGCGGGTGCTCGCCGCCACCAACGTCAACATGAAGCGGCTGGTCGAACAAGGCAAGTTCCGGCACGATCTCTACTACCGCCTGAATATCGTTTCGGTGGTCGTGCCGCCCCTGCGGCAGAGGGTGGAAGATATCTTCGTCATCGTCGAGCACTTCATCGACACCTTCAATGTCGAGTTCGGCCTCAAGGTCAAGGGGCTCACCCCCGAAGCCTGGGAGGTGCTCAAGCGCTACGACTTTCCCGGCAACATACGCGAGTTGCGCAACGTGATCGAAAGCGCCTTCAACGTGGTGCAGGGCCCGCTCATCCGGCGCCGCGACCTGCCGGATCACCTCCTGCAGGCCTCGACCATGATGCCGACCAGGCCTCTGGACATTCTCGCCGGCGCCGGTGTCGAGCGGGAGGGCGGCAATCCGCCGCTGCCGAAGATCCTGGAGAAAGTCGAGCAATACCTGATCGAAGAGGCCATCGAACGGGCCGGCGGCAGCAAGAACGACGCCGCGGCCCTGCTGGGGATCTCCCGGCCGGGCATCTACAAGAAGCTGCAAAAGTACCAGCAACGCTGAAGTGGCGGCGCCGGGCGACGCGGCATTTACAACGAATCACGGCAAGGAGGACGACAATGAAGGTACAGCTGGAGGTTGAAAGGGCCCTGGACGGCATCGACGACGGCGCCACCATCATGGTTGGCGGCTTCGGCCTGGTCGGTATCCCCGAGACCCTGATCGCCGGATTGCGGGAGAGGGGGGTGAAGGACCTGACGGTTATCTCGAACAACTGCGGCGTCGATGATTTCGGCCTGGGCATCCTCCTCGAGAATCGGCAGATCCGCAAGATGGTCTCCTCCTACGTCGGTGAAAACAGGGAGTTCGAGCGCCAGTTTCTTTCCGGCGAGCTGGAGGTGGAACTCGTGCCCCAGGGGACCCTGGCGGAGAGGGTCCGGGCCGGCGGCGCCGGCATCCCGGCCTTCTACACCCCGGCCGGGGTGGGGACCCCGGTCGCCGAGGGCAAGGAGGTGCGCGTCTTCGACGGCAAGCCGTACCTGCTGGAGCGGTCCCTGACGGCGGACTTCGCCCTGGTCAAGGCCTTGCGGGGGGACTGGTCGGGCAATCTCGTCTACAACAAGACCGCGCGGAACTTCAACCCGATGATGGCCGCCGCCGGCCGCGTCACCATCGCCGAAGTGGAAGAACTGGTCGACGTCGGGGAGCTGGAGGCGGACCGGGTCCATACGCCGGGGGTGTACGTCCAGCGGATTCTCCGGGGCAGCGGATACGAAAAGCGCATCGAGCGAAAGACCTTTCGGGCAGCCTGACAGAGGAGGACAAAGATGGCACTTGACAGGAAAGAGATCGCCCAGCGGGCGGCGCAGGAGATCGAGGACGGATTCTACGTCAACCTCGGCATCGGAATCCCGACCCTGGTCGCCAATTACATCGAGGACAAGCAGGTTTTTCTCCAGTCGGAAAACGGGCTGCTCGGCATCGGGCCCTACCCGTCGGAGGAGGAGGTCGACCCGGACCTGATCAATGCCGGCAAGGAGACCATCACCATGGTCGCCGGGGCCAGCCTTTTCAGCAGCGCCGAGTCCTTCGCCATGATCCGCGGCGGCCACATCGACGTCGCCATCCTCGGCGCGATGGAAGTTTCCGAAACCGGCGACCTGGCCAACTGGATGATCCCCGGAAAGATGGTCAAGGGGATGGGTGGGGCCATGGACCTGGTGCACGGAGCCAGGAAGGTGGTCGTCATCATGGAGCACTGCAACAAGAAGGGCGAATCGAAGGTGCTCAGGTCCTGCACCTTGCCGCTGACCGGCCAGGGGGTGGTCGACCGCATCATCACCGACCTGGCGGTGATGGACGTGACGCCGCAGGGGCTGGTGCTCAGGGAACTGGCGCCGGGCGTCGGCCTGGAGGATGTCCGGGCGGCGACGCGGGCCACTTTGCTGGTGGAGGATTTCCGGGAAAAAATGGCGGGCTGACCCGTCCGGAGGGGGAAAGGAGGAGAATATGCAGTTACCCGAACTCTCCGGGGCTTCGCTGGAGCTGGACGGCGGAATCGGCACGCTGACTCTGCGCCGCGACGACGTGCGCAACGCCCTGACCGGCACCGGCCTTGTCGACGATATCGTCCGCACCGCCGAATGGGCCAACGGCTGCCCGGACATCGCGGTGCTCGTTCTGACGGGGGAGGGCAGGGCCTTCTGCTCCGGCGGCAACCTCAAGGAGATGCGGCAGCGGCAGGGGATCTTCGGCGGCACGCCGCTGGATATACAGGATTCGTACCGGCGCGGCATCCAGAGGATTCCCCTGGCGCTCCAGCGAATCGAGATTCCGGTCATCGCGGCGGTGAACGGTCCGGCCATCGGCGCCGGCTTCGACCTCGCCTGCATGTGCGACCTGCGGATCGGTTCGACCGAGGCCTCCTTCGCCGAGTCCTTTCTCAACCTGGGAATCATTCCCGGCGACGGCGGCGCCTGGTTCCTGCAGCGCCTGGTCGGCTACCAGCGGGCGGCCGAGCTGGCCCTGACCGGGCGTCGCATCGATGCCGGGGAGGCGCTGGCGATCGGTCTGCTGCTCGAAGTCGTCGAACCGTCCGCCCTGCTCCCCCGGGCCATGGAACTGGCGGCCCGCATAGCGTCCCAGCCTCCCCGCGCCCTGCGCCTGACCAAGCGGCTGCTCGGCGCCGCCCGGCGCATGGAGCTGCCGGAATTCCTCGATCTGTGCGCCTCGTTCCAGGGCATGGCGCATCATACCGACGATCACGAGGAGGCGGTTACGGCCCTGCTCGAGAAGCGGCCCGGCCGCTACGCCGGTCGCTGAGCGAAAAGAGACGCAACGACCATTGTCGCCTCCCGTTTGCGGGGTCGCCCGACTCGGGAGGGCGGCCCCGCAAACGTTATTCCACCCACGGAGAACCCGCCATGAACGCCAAGTCCGTCAGCGAGTCGAGAGCCGTCAAGGCCGCCATCGTCCTGCCGCCCGACACCAACCACCACGGCACCATGTTCGGCGGCAAGGTCATGGCCTACATCGACGACCTCGCCGGCCTCAGCGCCACCCGCCACGCCCGCATGCCGGTGGTCACCGCCTCCACCGATTCGGTCGACTTCCTCCATCCGGTGCGCAACGGCGAGTCGGTTTGTCTCGAATCCTTCGTCACCTGGACCCACAAGACCTCCATCGAGGTCTTCGTCAAGGTCGTCGCCGAGGACCTGCTCACCGGCGAGCGCAACGTCTGCACCACCGCCTTTCTCACCTTCGTCGCCGTCGACAAGGAGGGGAATCCGCAGCCCGTCCCGGCCGTCATCCCCGAGACCGAGCTCGAATGCTTCCTGCACAAGGGAGGGCCGG
>Ga0102953_1000314_pt1 | contig 34623 bp, 31 predicted proteins | sample SalPon2A_C_D2_MG_FD_78509 | JGI IMG/M metagenome (GOLD analysis project Ga0102953, IMG submission 78509) | Soil microbial communities from South San Francisco under conditions of wetland restoration - Salt Pond MetaG R2A_C_D2_MG | ecosystem: Environmental > Terrestrial > Soil > Wetlands | place... | reverse complement strand
TGCAGGGAGATGTGCGGCAGGGCGCCGGCCATGGCCCGCACCAGATTGGTCTCGTACCCGTTCATCACGGACATGGCCACCACCAGGGCCGCCACGCCCAGCATCACGCCGCCGATGGCGATCCAGGTGATGAAGGAGACCGCGCCCTCGCCCCGGCGAGAACGGAAGTAGCGCAGGCTCACTGCCAGCTCGAATCGCACGCCTGCTCCCATGCCATGGGTGCCTGTGCCGGCCGGAGCCATGCCCTTCACGACCCCGCCGTTCACAGCGCCCATCACACCGCGAATGCGCGCCGATGGCAACGCCGGCGGTGGGCGTGACGCAGACGATGGGACGGCGCCTCAAGGGCACACGCCCACACCGCGCGCCGGCGAGCGGCCGCGAAGGCTCGGGGTCAGGGGTACTGCGGAAGGGGGTACGACGAGTCGACCATCCTTGGTCGACAGCACTGCAGGAAGGCGTGGTGGGCCGGGAGCCCGCGGAACATCGGGAGTGGCTTCAGCCCACCAGCGCCATACGCACTTCGGCGATGGACTCGCCGACCTGTTCGCGGGTCATTTGCATCAGCTCGGCGATGGCCGCATAGCTGAAGTCGACCGCGTCCTTGAGCAGCCAGCACAGCACGCTTTCTGCGGCAATGCCCGGCAGGAACTCATTTTTGCCCGGCAGATCGCGCACCTTCGCGACCATGCGGCCGTAAAAATCCTGCTCGGTCAGCACCGGTTGCCCGTCCAGCGACCGGAACACGCCCTCACACAGATCGAGGCAGGTGCGCGGATCGTCCTCAAAGAGGTTGAACATAAGGTACGCGCGATCGAAGCAGGTGGCGATCAGTCCATCGATGGGATTGGTCTGCACCGGATCCAGCCGGTCATCCAAGGCAACGGTTTCGACTCGCATGGGCCCTCCATTCATTGGCAACCGAAGAAACACTGGCCCTTCTTCTACAAGTCTTGTGCCATCGGAAAATATGCTGCGATTTCAGTATATTCAGTATTCAGTTTATGGATAGTTCTTATTTATGTCCCAATTCAATACATCACAAATAGTCTGATGAGGCCCAGGATGAGACAGTTGTGGGACACTTCGTGAGACGGTTGTCTTTTGCCCAGCGCCCATGTAAGTGTGATCGATTGGAATGGGCCCGGTGCGTGCGTCGCATCGCGGTCCGAAAGGCGACGATGGGGAGGAGTAGCCGGGCCACGCGGGCCCCAGCGATCGGGAGACGGTGCGAGTCCCGAGCCTGCCCCCGGCGAAGATCACCCCGGAGCCGTTGACCGAACCGGAGCCGCGTGCGAGCTCCGCAGTAGGCTCAGCCGGCTGGCCACCGTGACCGGGCCCGGGAGAGCAAGGCCGGCGCCGCTCTCCCATCGAGGCCGCGCCCCGCAAGGTGCGTGGCGAATCCGGGTGGTACCGCGCAGCGCCCCGCCAAGCTACAGGTGGCGGGCGCGCCTTCGCCCCGGTGGACTGACGCAATTCGCGCAGCCCCGGGGCGTTTGTGTTTGGCGGCCCCTGTTCCCGCGGGCCCAGGCTGCGCACCTCCCAGAGCCACTGAAGCCATGAAGTTCGAGGAAGTCCCTAACCGCTACGACGGGCCCGGTCTGGAACTGGGCGTGCAGACCTTCTGGCGCGACCAGCAGGTGTTCCCCCGTACCCTGGCCATGAGCGAGGGCCGGCCGCTGTTTGTCTGGAACGACGGGCCCCCCACGGCCAACGGCCGCCCGGGCATCCACCACGTGCTGGCCCGCTCCTACAAGGATATCTACCTGCGCTACAAGACCATGCGCGGCTATCACGTGCCCCGCAAGGCCGGCTGGGATACCCACGGCCTGCCCGTAGAGCACGAGATCGAGAAGGAACTGGGCATCTTCGACAAGAAGCGCATCGAGGAGGAGGTGGGCATCGTCGAGTTCAACCGGCGCTGCCGCGAATCCGTCATGCGTTACATCGGCGCCTGGGAGCAGAACACCGAGCGCATGGGCTTCTGGGTGGATCTGGAGCACGCCTACTACACGCTGAACAACGACTACATCGAGTCCGTCTGGTACCTGCTCAAGGTGATCTGGGACAAGGACCTGCTGTTCCGCGACTACAAGGTGGTGCCCTATGACCCGCGCATCGGTGCCACGCTTTCCTCCCACGAGGTCGCGCAGGGCTACCGGGAGGTGCAGGATCCCTCCGTATTCGTCCGCTTCCGCTTGGCGGACGGCTCCGGCGCGGCCTTCCTGGTGTGGACCACCACGCCGTGGACGCTGCCCTCCAATACCGCCCTGGCCGTGCACCCGGAGGTGGACTACGCCTGGGTGGAGGTGGACGGCGAGACGCTGATCCTGGCCGAGGCGCGGCTGCCGGCCGTGCTGGGCGATGCGCCGCACACTGTGGTGCGTCGCGCCAAGGGCGCCGAACTGGTGGGCATGCGCTACGAGCGCCTGTTCGACTATCTCGCTACCACGGAGGACATCTGCCGCGTGCTGCCCGCCGATTTCGTGAGCACGGAGGACGGCACGGGTATCGTGCACATCGCCCCGGCCTATGGGGCGGACGACCTGGAGCTGGGCCGCAGCCACGGCCTGCCCGTGCTGCACGGCGTGGGGCTGGATGGCTACTTCAAGCCCGAGGTGCCCCCGGTGGCGGGCAAGTTCTTCAAGGAGGCCGATCCCGTCCTCACCGCCCTGCTGCGCGAACGCGGGCTGCTGTTCCGCGAGGAGAAGGTGCTGCACAACTACCCCTTCGGCTGGCGCACCGGCGATCCGCTCATCTATTACGCCAAGGAGGCCTGGTACATCCGCACCTCGGCCTACAAGCAGCGCATGGTGGAGTTGAACCGCACCATCAACTGGGTGCCGGAAACCATCCGCGAGGGCCGCTTCGGCAACTGGCTGGAGAACAACGTGGACTGGGCGCTCTCCCGCGAGCGCTTCTGGGGCACGCCCCTGCCCGTATGGACCGACGGCGAGGGCGAGTACCTCTGCGTGGGCTCCCTGGCGGAGCTGGAGGCACTGGCGGGACGCCCGCTCAAGGAACTGGACCTGCACCGCCCCGCGGTGGACGAGATCACGTTTGTGCATCCCGGCACCGGCCGCGAGATGCGCCGCGTGCCGGAGGTGATCGACTGCTGGTTCGATTCCGGCGCCATGTCCTACGCACAGTGGCACTACCCGTTCGAGAACCAGGACGTCTTCGAGCGCAGCTTCCCGGCGGACTACATCGTGGAGGCCATCGACCAGACCCGCGGCTGGTTCTACACGCTGCACGCCATCGCCACGTTGGTCTCCGATTCGGTGGCCTTCCGCAACGTGATCTGCCTGTCCCATGTGGTGGATTCGGACGGCAAGAAGATGTCCAAGTCCCAGGGCAACATCGTGAACCCGGACGACGTGTTCGATACGGCCGGGGCCGATCCGCTGCGCTGGTTCTTCCTGGTGCGCTCCGCGCCAGAGGCCCAGAAGCGCATCTCGGTGGACATCGTGAAGGAGGTGGCCGCCGGCTTCCTGAATACGCTCTGGAACACCTACGCATTCTTCGTCACCTACGCGAACCTGGACGAAGGGGCACTGGACACCGACGTGCCCCTGGCGCGCCGTCCGGAGATCGACCGCTGGATTCTGGCCCTGCTGGAGGAGACCGTGCAGATGGCCACGGCGGCCATGGACCGCTACGACAACAAGGCCGCCGGCGAGGCCATCGAGCGCTTCGTGGATCAGCTCAGCAACTGGTACATCCGTCGCAACCGGCGCCGCTTCTGGAAGTCCGAGTTGGGCGAGGACAAGCAGTCCGCCTACCTCACGCTCTACGAGTGCCTGGTGACGGTGAACCGGCTGATGGCTCCGTTTATGCCCATGGTCACCGAGGCGCTGCACCAGAACCTGGTGCGCCGCCTCCAGCCCGATGCGCCGCTGAGCGTACACATGGCACCCTGGCCGGAGAGCGACCCCGCCCGGCTGGATGCCGCGCTGCTGGCCCAGACGGCCACCGTGCAGCGCGTGGTGGCGCTGGGCCGCGCTACGCGGGCCACCTCCGGCCATCGCGTGCGCCAGCCGCTGAGCCGCCTGCTGGTGCGGGTGCCGGACGACGCCGCGGCCCAGGCCGTGCGCAGCCACACGGAGCAGATCCTGGAGGAGCTGAACGTGAAGGCGGTGGAGTTCATCGCCCGCGATGCCGACCTGGTCAGCTACCGCATCAAGCCCAACCTGCCGCGCCTCGGCAAGCGTTACGGCAAGCTGATCCCCGCCATCCGCCAGGCCTGTGCCGAGGCGGACGGCGCCCGCATCGCCGCGGCTGTGGCCGCCGGCGAGCGCTTCGAGCTGAGCGCTGGGGGACAGACGCTGGCGCTGGAGCCCGAGGACGTGCTGGTGGAGACCGCCTCCGCCGAGGGATACACCTCCGCGGAGGACGAGGGCTTCCTGGTGGCGCTGGATACCCGCCTGGACGATGCCCTGCTGCGCGAGGGCCTGGCGCGGGAGCTGGTGCGCACGGTGCAGGACGCCCGCAAGCAGGCCGACCTGCGCATCGAAGACCGCATCACGCTGCGCATCGGGGGCAGCGCCGGTGTGGAGGCCGCGTTGGCGGAGTACCGCGATTTCATCATGGCGGAAACCCTGGCCACCGCCTGGGGCGATGGCGGCTTCAGCCCGCAGTTCAGCGTGGAGCACGACATGAGCGACGAGCACTGGCGCATTGAGCTGGCCCGCCAGGGGTAGCCCGCGCCAGGGCCGCCGCGAACCTTCATTCGAGTCCCCGATGCCCGATGCCACGCCCCCGCAACCGCCCCAGCAGAACGCCTTCGGCGTGCTGCTGGGGCTGCGCATCGACCGCACGGAGGCCGGCGTGTGCGAGGCACACCTGGAGACGCGCCCGGAGCACTTCAATCCCCACGGCGTGATGCACGGGGGCGTGCTGTTCTCCCTCGCCGATACCAGCATGGGGGCGGCGCTCTATCCCCTGCTGCGCTCCCAGGAGTCCTGCGCCACCATCGAGGTCAAGATGAACTTCCTCAAGCCCGTGACGGAGGGGAAGCTGCGCTGCGAGACGGTCGTGCTGCGGCGGGGCAAGACCACCGCGGTGCTGGAATCCAAGCTGCACAGCGGTGAGAGTCTGGTGGGCATCGCCCTGGGCACCTACGCCATCTTCCCTCGCCCGGCGTGACGCCGCCCGTCGGCCGTCCCCGCCCGCCCGAGCCAGAGCCTGCAGCCATGAGCGATTCCGCCGTGCCCCGCTACGATGTGGTCACTTGGGGCGAGACCATGCTGCGCCTCTCGGCGCCCCGTGGTGAGCCGCTGGAGGCCACGCCCGCCCTGGAGGTGGCCGTGGGCGGCACCGAGTCCAACGTGGCCATCGCCCTGGCGCGGCTGGGGCGGCCTGCCGCGTGGGTCTCGCGCCTGCCGGCCAATCCGCTGGGCCGCCGCATTGCGCGGGACATCGCCGCGCACGGCGTGGACGTCTCCCATGTGCTCTGGGCGGATGCGGCGGAGAAGGCGGGCCTCTACTTCATCGAGCCCGGCGCCGCGCCCCGCCCCAACCTGGTGCTCTACGAGCGGCGGGACTCGGCGGTGGCCCGCCTGCAGCCCGATGCGCTGGACTACGCCTTCCTGGCCTCCGGGCGCGTGCTGCACCTCACCGGCATCACGCCGGCGCTGAGCGAGGGCTGCCGCGCCGCCTGGCTGCGCTCGGCCCGGGAGGCCCGGGCCGCCGGCCGCCGCGTCTCGCTGGACGTGAACTACCGCGCCAAGCTGTGGAGCCCGGCCGCCGCCCGCGAGACCCTGGAGGCAGCGCTCGGGCACGTGGACGTGCTGTTCAGCGGGCTACGCGATCTGACGCTGCTGTTCGGGCTGCCGGAGGATGCCGAGGCCGCCGCGCGCACCTTCGCCGCGGCCTACGGCGTACCGCTGGTGGTGGTGACCCTGGGCGATCAGGGCGCGCTGGCCTGGGAGGGGGACACCGAGCGCCTGCAGCGCGCCCCCGTGGTGCCCACGGACGTGCAGGAGCGCATCGGCGCGGGCGATGCCTTCGCCGCGGGCTTCCTGCACGGCTGGCTGGAGCGCGACGTGGCCCACGGCCTGCACTGCGGCAATGCCCTGGCGGCGCTCAAGCAGACGTGGCGCGGGGACGCAAGCTGGGCCACCCGTGCGGAGTTGGACGCGCTACTGGCCGACGGTGCCGCCGACGCCCGCCGCGTGCAGCGTTGATGTCACGGCTCCCCGGCTATGTACCGAAGTGCCCGGTCAGGGTCAGGGTAACGGTGGTCTGCTTGAGATCCGTGCCGGAGATCTGACCCTCTGTGCCACCTGCCGAGAGCGTATCCAGTGACGCGCTCTGCGTCATGATCGCCAGTTCCAGCCCGAGCGGATCGAAGAAGAAGGCCGCGCCGCCGCCCAGTGCCAGACCTGCCCCTCCGAACGAGGAACTGATGAGCGTCGGGTTGGGCGGCAACTGCGTATTATTGTCGTAGCCCACCGCGTAAATGCCCAACCCGGCGCGGCCGAACACCTCCATGGAATCCCCGAGCGGTACCATCAGGCGCAGCGAAGCCAGCAATTCGGAAATGCTCAGGGTCAGATTCTGTCCGGGCAGACCGGCGTGCGTGGCATCGTGGTTGGTACTGATGAATTGAAGCTCCGCGGCCAGGCTCTTGCTGATTACCGCGCCACCGGAAATAACAAGGCCCGAGCCCTTCTCCGGCTTGCCGGCATAAACGAAGGGCCCGTTGGTCGGGTCCGCGTAGAACACCTGGTTGCCATCCAGGCCGCCGGAAACCGAACTGCTGGCCGCACCCAGGCCCAACCACAGTTTCTTGTCCGGCCGGGCCTGCGCGCTCGAAGCCGCCAGCAGCAGGCCACCCGCTGCCAGCGCACACACCAGTGCCCGCCCCATGCGAATTGCATTCGTCGCCATCCGTCCCCCTTTTTGCAGCTGGTCTTTATGAATCGGGATCCGCAATGGATCGCGCATGATTGTACTATCCGGTCTGCCGGCCGCCCGCTGCGCCCCCTCCTGGGCATTGCGGATCGCCAGGGCCGCGGCTATGGCCCTTTGAAGTGCATGGTCAGCGTAAGCGTGACGGTGCCCAGGCCTATGTAGGCATCCTTGAACTCGGGCACCGCCTGTTCCGCGGCGATCAGCTCCGTCAGCCGCGCGCGTTCCTTGAGCACGGCCAGCTCCAGACCCAGCGGATCGAAGAACACGGCGATGCCAAGGCCTGCCGCGGCGCCGATGCCGGTCATGCTGGAGCTGAGGCGCGTACTGTTCGGGGGGAGCAGGGTGTTGTCCGTGTAGTTGACCGCCACGGGCCCCAAGCCCACGCGGCCGAACGCCTCGAACGTCTCGCCCAGGGGCAGCATGAAGCGCAGCGTGCCCAGCAGCGAGGTAATGTGGGCGTTCAGGTCCGTGCCCGGGAAGGCATCGTGCTTGGCGATGTGCCGCGTGCCCAGCAGCAGCGCCTCGATGCCGAAGTGCGGCGTGACGTTGTAGCCGGCGAAGATCATACTGCCGCCGCCGTTGTCCGGCTTGGCCAGGTAAGAGACCGGGCCGTTGGTGGGGTCGTGCTGGATGACGGTGGCGCCGTCCAGATCGCCCGTCACGCGGCTGCCCGCGATGCCGAAACCCAGTGTGAGCGGCTTGCCTTCCGGCCGCGCCTGCGCCACGCGCACCGGCAGCACCATGGCCAGCAGCAGCGCAACGACCGCCATGCGCACCGTGGCGACGCGCAGGCAACGGGTGCTCCGGATGCACCGCATAAGTGGCTCCTGTGGCGATGGGTGCGGTACGAGGCCGGTCGCACGCCGGCCGCCTCTTCACTCCGGCTCGTCCTCGAACAGCGGGTCCTCCTTGGGTCGCGCGGCGGCCAGCCCCTTGCCGACGGCCTTTGCGGTCGTTTCGGATTCGGAGCCCATTCCGCCGAAGAGCGCCTCCAGTCGCGCCCGGGCCGCGGCGGCCTCCTGGTCCGACCCCGCCGTTAGCCCGGCCTTGGGGCGGAAGTAGTCGCAGAAGTTGGATTGCTCCTTGTCCGTCACTTCGTCGGCCATGGGTTCGTGGCACATCTTGCTGGCTGAGCGGTCAAAGAACTCGCACATGCGGCAGACGTGCAGCGAAGAGCTACAGTGGGGGCATTCCTCCCGCCGCCCGACGGGCAGCGGCAAGTCCTCCAGGGAAGTGCCGCAGTGCCAGCAGTTCAAGCGTTCGTGTGCCATCGGACACCCCTTGCGTAGCGCGGATTCACCCCGCCTAGTGTAGCACGCCGGCACATCGTTGTCCGGTACCGCACCCCGGCTCGCCTTGGGCGCGGCGCCGTCCAGGCACACGGCGGACGCCTGCTCCTGCGTGTCCCCCAGACCCTGTCTACTCCCGAGCGGCCACTACCAGCACTACGGCCGCGCTGCGTCGCAGGGAGCGGCCCACCGCCGCACGCTCCAGATAGGCCCGCACGGCCTCCGCATCCTTGCCCAGGCGCGCGGTCAGCCCCCCGGGCCGCGCCTTCGTACCGAACCAGCGTCGCAGCAGCTCAGGGCTGATGGCGAACTCCACCGGATGGCGCAGCACCTCGCGGTGCAGGGGCCGCAGACCAGCCGCCCGGCACGCCTCCGCCAGCGTTGCATCGTCCCAGTCCACCGCCGGGTTGTCCGGATCGGCATAGACGGCATCCTCGGCCGCGATGGCGCTCTGCGCCAGCTCCTGCGGCGCCCCCGTCCAATCCAGCGCAGCCAGCAGGCGCTCTCCCAGCCGGGGCGCCCGCTCCGCCAGCACCAGCCGGCCGCCCGGCGCCAGCAGCCCGGCCAGCACGGCGATGCAGGCCTCCCGCGACTCCACGCCGGCCAGCAGGTCGCGCGCCAGCACGCGGTCGAAGCGCACGGGCTCCCCGGCGGCCTCGGCGATCAGCTCCGGCAGGGTCTGCCAGGGGCCCTGCACCACGCGCGGAGCGGACAAGGCCGGCAGCAGGCTCGCCTCGTCCGCCAGGGCCGCGGCCTGGGCATCATCGTCCACGCGGGCCCACACACCCCCTTCGCTGGCACACCGCACCGCCTCCCAGGTGAGCAGCCCCGTGCCGGCGTTGGCGTCCAGAACCAGGTGCCCGCGCTCCAGCTCCGCCAGGGCGAATACCCGCTCGCGCACCAGCGCCAAGTGCTCGCCCAGCGTGCTGCGTCCCCGCACCTGCCACTCCGCCTCGCCGGCATCACCGCCGGCCTGCCCGCTGCCCCCGGCAAAGTGCGCACCCAGCGCCGAGGCGCTCTCGCGCAGGGCGGCCAGGCTGGCCTCGCGGAGCTGCTGCACGCGGGTCTGCAGGCCTGCCTCGAAGCCCATCCCAGAGGGTTCGTAGAACACACGGCCCTGCAGGCTATCCGGCAGGTACTGCTGCGCCACCCAATGGTCACGATAGGCGTGCGGGTACATGTAGCCCTGACCGTGCCCCAGCCCTTCAGCATCGCGGCTGGCGTCCTTCAGGTGGTTCGGCACGTCCGCCGTGCGCTCCCGCTCCACCGTGGCCAGGGCATCGAAGAACGCGAAGGCCGAGTTGCTCTTGGGCGCCGTGGCCAGATACAGGCACGCCTCAGCCAAGTGGAAGCGTCCCTCCGGCAGCCCGACATAGTCGAAGGCCTGGGCCGCGCCCGTCACCACGCGCAGCGCGTTGGGGTCCGCCAGCCCCACGTCCTCCGCGGCGAAGATCAGCATGCGGCGCAGGATGAAGCGCGGGTCCTCGCCCGCGTAGACCATGCGCGCCATCCAGTACAGCGCCGCGTCGGGATCCGAGCCGCGCAGGGACTTGATGAACGCGGAGATCGTGTCGAAGTGGGCGTCGCCCTCTTTGTCGTAGAGCACGGCGCGGCGCTGGATGGAGTCCTCCGCCACGGTCAGGTCGATCACGATGGTGCCGTCCGGTCCCGGCTCGGTCGTCTCCACGGCCAGCTCCAGCGCGTTGAGCGCGGCGCGGGCATCGCCGTTGGCCACCGCCGCCAGGTGCGCCAGGGCGTCCTCCTCCATGCGCACGTGGCGCTTGCCGTAGCCGCGCTCCTTGTCCGCCACGGCGTGCTGGAGGATGGTGCGGATGTCTGCCTCCTCCAGCGGCCGCAGCTCGAAGATGCGCGAGCGGCTCACCAGCGGCTTGTTCACCTCGAAGTACGGATTCTCCGTGGTGGCGCCGATGAGGATCACCGTGCCGTTCTCCACGTGCGGGAGCAGCGCGTCCTGCTGGGCTTTGTTGAAGCGGTGCACCTCGTCCACGAACAGGATCGTGCGTGCGCCCTGCTGGCCCAAGCGCTCCTGCGCCTCGGCCACGGCCTTGCGGATATCCGCCACGCCTGCCAGCACGGCGTTGATGGCCGTGAAGTGCGCCCGCGTGGTGTTGGCGATGATGCGCGCCAGGGTCGTCTTGCCGGTGCCTGGCGGCCCGTAGAAGATCAGCGAGGAGAGCTGGTCGGCCTGGATCGCCCGCCGCAGCAACCGCCCGGGACCCAGCACGTGATCCTGGCCCACGAACTCGTCCAGCGTTCGCGGCCGCATGCGCGCGGCCAGCGGCGCCTTTTGCTCCAGCACCTGCTCGCGGGCGTGATCGAAGAGGTCCATAGCCCCATGATCCGCGAAGGCCGTGCGCGCGGCAAGCCGAAGCCGGCCGCATCCGACCGAGCTACCTGCTGCGGCCAGGGCAGCCGGCCTCGTCGTCATGGCACTGCTGGGCTATACTTGAAGCAAGAGACTCGTTGGTGGGGCCCGCCTCGGTGAGGCGGGGGGTGGGAAGGCGTCGACTCCGCGCTGCCGGCGGCGGATTGTACCCGGTGTCGGCTGGCGCAGCGGGCAAAAGGAGAGACGACCATGTCCTCGTTCGCCAAGACCGTTGAGCTCAGCGCCGAATCTCCCAATGGCTTTCAGGAAGCCATCGCGGAGGGCATCAAGTACGCATCGCAGACCCTGCGCAACATCCGCAGCGCGTGGGTGGAGAACCAGGAGGTGCTCGTGGCCGACGGCACCGTAAAGGGCTATCGCGTCCACCTGAAAATCACCTTCCTGCTCGAAAGCCACGAGCACGTGCGGTAATCGCCATTTGCGGCCGCGCCCCGCACTGGCGGCCAGAGCACCCCGTGCGGTCCGGCCCCACGGCGTGACCGATTGCCGCCGCCCGGGCCGCAATGGTAAGGCTGGGCCATGGATGCCATGGCGGGGGAGAGCCGAATCGTCAGCGGCGAGCGCACGCGCAGCCACGCCGAACTGATCCAGCGCGCCGTGCGGGCGGCGGGCGGATTGGCAAGGCTGGGCGTGGGCGCCGGCGATACCGTGGCGCTGCTGCTGCGCAACGACTTCCCGTTCCTGGAGGCGAGCCTGGCGGCCGGTATGCTGGGCGCCAGGCCCGTGCCCATCAACTGGCACTTCCAGGCCGACGAGGTGGGCTACGTGCTGCGCAATTGCGAGGCGCGGGTGCTGGTGGGCCATGGAGACCTGCTGGCAGGCGTGTCCGAGGCGGTGCCTGCCGACGTGACCGTGCTGGGGGTGCCCACACCCCCGGAGCACCTCACCGCCTATGGCCTGCCGGAAGCCGCCGACGCGCTGCCGGCCGGAGTGCAGGGCTGGGATGCGTGGCTGGCCGACCATGCGCCCCGGGCGCAGACTGTGCCCACGCCCCCGGGCCCCATGCTGTACACGGGCGGCACCACGGGCCGGCCCAAGGGCGTGCGCTACGAGGCCCCCACCCCCGCGCAGATCGACGGCATGGCAGCCATGCGCGATACCGTGTTCGGCATCCGGCCCGGCATGCGCACGGTGCTGGCCGCGCCCCTGTACCACTCCGCCCCGTTCTCCTTCGCTGCGGGCGCGCTGCGGGCCCAGGCGCACATCGTGCTGCAGCCGCGCTTCGATGCCACGGACCTGCTGGCGCTGATCGAGCAACACCGCATCACGCACCTCTACGCCGTGCCCACCATGTTCGTGCGCCTGCTGCGCCTGCCGGAGGCGGAACGGCGCCGGCACAGCTTGGCCTCGCTGCAGTGGGTGATGCACGCCGCGGCGCCCTGCCCGCCGGAGGTGAAGCAGGCCATGATCGACTGGTGGGGGCCCGTGATTCACGAGGCCTACGCAGCCACCGAGATGGGCTGGCTCACGCACTGCACCAGCGAGGAGGCCCAGGCCCGGCCGGGCACGGTGGGCCGGCTGATTCCGGGCGCGGTGGCCCGCATCTACGATGAGGACGGCCAAGTGCTGCCCACCGGCGAGGTGGGGGAGGTCTACGGCAAGCACACGTCCATGCCGGACTTCACCTACCACGGCCTGGACGACAAACGGCGGGCCATCGAGCGCGACGGGCTCGTCACCGCGGGGGATATGGGGTACTTCGACGAGGAGGGCTACCTGTACCTGTGCGACCGGCGCATCGACATGATCATCTCCGGCGGGGTGAACATCTACCCCGCGGAGATCGAGGCCGTGCTGATCACCATGCCCGGCGTGGCGGATTGTGCCGTGTTCGGCATTCCGGATGCGGAGTTCGGCGAGACGGTGGCCGCTGCCGTGCAGACCGTGCCCGGCGAGTCACTGACCGCGGAGGGGGTGCAGGGCTTCCTGCGCGAGCGCATTGCCCATTACAAGGTGCCGCGGCTGGTCGCCTTCCACGATGCGCTGCCGCGGCTGGATTCCGGCAAGCTTCTCAAGCGCCGGCTGCGCGATCCCTACTGGCAGGGCACGGGCCGCACCATCTGAGGCCCGCCGCAACCGCTGGATCATCACCGCGAGTCCGACCCTACTGCCGGGCCTCCAGGTCGGCCACCATCATCCGCAGCAGATCCACCAGCGTCTCCAGCCGGTTCGTGCGGATCATCTCGATGGGCGTCTCTCCACCCAGTTGCGTGTTGGGCTCCCGCAGCCACTCATCCACCTTGGCGCGGTCGCCGTGGTGGTACATGTAGACGACCTCCAGGATCTTTTCCAGATTGCTGCGATCGTCGTCGCCGGGGCTATCGGCCATAAACGCGTCTCCCTTGTCGGGGATGGGACTCCAAGGCGGGTTGGTCAACAATGCTACGCGTGTTGGGGCCGGATTCCAAGCGCGCCCCAGGGAGGCACAGCGCGGGGCGGGGCGGCGTTCAGCGCAGTCCCAGCGCGGCCAGCGCGCAGGCCGCGAGGGCGGCCGTCTCCGCGCGCAGGGTGGTGGGCCCCAGCCGGATCGGGACGTAGCCGGCGGCCATGGCCGCGGCCACCTCGTCATCGGTGAGCCCCCCCTCCGGCCCGATCAGCACGTGCACGGCCAGGGACGGCGGAACGGCCCCGGCGGCGGGTGCGGATAGCGCGGCCAGGGTCTCCGCAGCGCTGCGCTCGGCTCCGGGGTGCAGCACCCAGCCGTGCGTCCCGGCGGCAGGCTGCGGCGCGTGGGCCTGCAGCGCTGCGGCAAGGCTGGGCACCATGGCGATGGACGGGGGGAACTGCCGGTCGCTCTGCTTGCAGGCCTCCCAGGCGATGCGCTCCATGCGCGCCCGGGCGCGCGGCGCCTCCAGCGCCTTATGGGCCACGCTGCTATGGGCGGCCGCAAAGAAGCACAGCCCCGCCACCCCCAGCGCCGTGCAGGTCTCGACCAGGGTCTCCGTCGCCTTGTCCTTGATGACCCCCTGAAGCAGAGTTATGCGCACGGGCGGAGCGGGCGGCACGGCCAGCGGCGCCAGGATCGTGGCCTGGGCCTCGCGCCGGTCGGCGGCGGTCAGTTCCGCCTCGAAGCGCTGCCCGGCGGGATCCTGCAGGGCGAAGCGCTCGCCGGTGCGGATGCGGCGGGAGCCCAACAGGTGGCGGGCCTCCTCGCCGCGCAGGACGACGGTCTGGCCCGGGGTCAGCGGGGCATCGTGCAGGAAGTAGGTCATGCCGCGCCAGTCCCTAGCCGGCTTCGATGCCCAACTGCTTGATCTTCTTGTGCAGGTTGCTCCGCTCCAACTTGATGGCCTCGGCCGTGCGGGAGATGTTCCAGTTGAAGCGCTCCAGTTGCGCGCGCAGGAAGGCGCGCTCGAAGGCGTCCTTGGCCTCGCGATAGGTATCGCCCCAGTCGGCCAGCTGATCACCGTCGTTGGAGGCCGGCGGCTCCTGGGCGGAGCCCACGGCCTGCCGGATGGCCGGGGGAATATCCTCGGTGCGGATGCGATCGCCCGAGACCATGATGATCATGCGCTCGACGATGTTCTTCAGCTCGCGCACGTTGCCGGGCCACTTGTACTGCTTGAGCACCTCCAGTGCATCCGGGGCGATCTGCTTGGGCTTGTGCCCGTAGACCTGCGAGAAGTACTCGATGAAATAGGGCACGAGCAGGTCCACATCCCCCGCCCGATCGCGCAGGGGCGGCACATCGAGGGGCAGTACGGCCAGCCGGTAGTAGAGGTCCTCCCGGAAGCGCCCGGCGGCGATCTCCTCCTCGAGCTTCTTGTTGGAGGCGGCGATCACGCGCACGTCCACGGCGATGGTCTTGTTGCCGCCCACGCGCTCGAAGCGCTGTTCCTGCAGCACGCGTAGAATCTTGGCCTGGGTCTTCAGGCTCATGTCGCCGATCTCGTCCAGGAACAACGTGCCGGCGTTGGCTTGGTCGAACTTGCCGATCTTCTTGGCCGTGGCCCCGGTGAACGCGCCCTTCTCGTGTCCGAACAACTCGCTCTCGATCAACTCCTCGGGAATGGCCGCGCAGTTTACCTCCACGAACGGGCCGTCCTTGCGGGGGCTCTGGGCGTGGATCATGTGGGCTACCGCCTCCTTGCCGGTGCCGTTCTCCCCGTGGATCAGCACCCACGCATCGCTGGCGGCGGCGCGCTCCGCCTGCTCCATCAGCCGGCGGAAGGCCACGCTCTGCCCCACGATGCGGTGCTGGCTGCGCTGCATGTCGTCGCGCAGGCGCACGTTCTCCCGTTCCAGCTTGGACTGGCGCAGGGCGTTGCTCAGCGTGAGCATCAGGGTCTCGGCCGAGAAGGGCTTCTCGACGAAGTGATAGGCGCCGTGCTTGGTGGCGGTCACGGCCGTGTCAATGTTGGCGTGACCGGACAGCATGATCACCGGCAGATTGACGCTCTGGGCCTTGAGCTGCTTGAGCACCTCGATGCCGTCGATCTGGGGCAGCCAGATATCCAGCAGCACCGCATCGATGGGCGGGTCGCCATCGGATTGGTAGCGTGCCAGGGCCTCCTCGCCGCTCTTGGCAAGGGCCACCTGGTAGCCCTCGTCCTGGAGCAGGTCCTTCACGCTGCTGAGAATGGCCTGTTCGTCGTCAACGACAAGAATCGTCTGCGCCATCGTTTCGCACGGCAGGGTTGGGACGGACGGTCAGGCAGAGGCCCGCGTTCCGTCTGTCAGCGAAGGCGGAACTCCATGGAGAACACGGTGCCGCGGGGCTTGCGGTCGCTGTAACGGATGTAGCCATTATGGTCCGATACGATCTGGTTCACAATGGTAAGCCCCAATCCGGTGCCGCCCTCCTTGGTGGAGGTATACGGTTCGAACATACGTGCCCGGATATGATCGGGCACGCCGCTGCCGTCGTCCATCACCTCTACGTTCACGGCCTGGGCCTGCGCGTCGTAACCGGTGCGGATGGTGATCGTGCCGCCACCGTGGGTGGCGGCCACGGCATTGTCGATCAGGTTGGTGAAGACCCGCTTCATCTGCTCCTTGTCCAGCGGGAACGGCGGCAGGCTGCTGTCCAGTTGTAGATCCAGGCGCACCTGTTCGGGCAGCCCGTTCTCGTAGAAGTCCGACAATTCCTTGATCACCGCGTTGAGATCGCCCGGCATCGGCCGCGATTCGGGCAGCTTGGCGAACAGGGAGAACTCGTTGACCATCTTCTTGAGGCTGGTCACCTCGTTGATGATCGTGGCCGTGCACTGATCCAGCACGTCGCCCTCGCCGTCCAGGCCCGCCAAGTACTTGCGGCGAATGCGCTGGGCGGAAAGCTGGATGGGCGTGAGCGGGTTCTTGATCTCGTGCGCGATGCGGCGCGCCACCTCGCGCCAAGCCAGCGCCCGCTGGTTGCGCTGCAGGGCGGAGACGTCCTTCAGCAGAGCCACCGTGCCCTCGGACTGGCCGTCCTGGTTCTCCAGCGCCAGCAGGTTCACCTCGATGATGGCCGCCTTGCGGTTGGCCGCCAGGTTCAGGTTGCGTGTGAGCTGCCGCTTGGATTCGGTGCGCATGCGGTCCAGCATCTCGTCCAGCAGGTCCACCACGTCCCGCGGCAGCACAGCGCGGTAGTGCCGGTCCTGCCAGGTATCCTGCCGGAGCTGCACCAAGCGCCGCGCGGTGCGGTTGAGCGCCGTCACGCTGCCCATCGGATCGAGAGAGACGATGCCCGCGTCGATGTTCTCCAACAGCAGCTCCACCAGGCGGTTGCGCTCGCCCAACTGGTGGTGGCTCGCCCGGAGGTCCTCGGTGGTCTGCAGCAGCTTGAGGTTCTGCTCCTTGAGCTGCCGGCTCATGGCGTTGAAGGATGTCACCACGCCGGCAAAGTCCGCCTCCAGCGGCCCCAGGCTGGACTGATCGACCTGATAGCCCAACTCACCTTCGGATACCCGGTGCGTGGCGTCGTCCAGCTTCTCGATGGGCGCCACGAATCCGCGCGCCAGATAGAAGGCGATCCACGTGGCCGCGAAGATGATCAGCAACGTCATCACGATCAGGAACGTCAGCACCAATGCGGCCAGATCGCGGCTGAAGAAGCGGCTGTGCTCGAAGCGCGAGTTCAGCACCGTCAGCGCCGTGGTCAGCTCCGGAGGTGTGAGCGTGAGCACCTCCACCTTGAGCGGCGAATCCGGCACAGGGCGCAGCACGTGGCGCGCGGCGCGGCCGCCGTGCTGGTCCGTCCAGGCGATCTCGCTCCCGTTCTGGAACTCCTGTGGCGGCGGATACTGCCAAGCCGCACCCGCGGCCTCGCCGGAGACCCACTGGGCGATGAGCTGATCGTCCTTGTCGTAGACGAACACCCCGCCCTCGAAGCTCGGCCGGTAGCCGCCGAGCCAGTCCGGCCGATCGTAGGCCGTCCGTTTGCGCGGCAGGTAGGCCACCAGCTCGTCCGCCCGCTGCCGCATGCGCGCGTCATCGCGGGAAGTCAGCTCCTTGGTCACCACCTGCGCGTTGGTGAGCACGCGGCTGAACTCGCCCTGCGACCAGTTCTCGAACAGGAACGCCATGAAGCCGCCGGCCATCAGGTGGAAGGCCGTGGAGGGCAGCGAGAGGGCGACGAACGCAATGATGAGCTTCGTCTTCAGGCGCACCCCGGCAAATGGCTGCTTGCGCTCGTAGATCAGCTTGAACAGGTTGCGCAACAGCATGTAGAACACCGTCGTAAGCAAGACGATGTTCACGTTCACCGCCACGAAGATGGTCAGGTTCGTGTCGATGCGCTTCCAGTCGTTGAAGCCCGAGTAGTTCACCAGGAATGCGAACAGCACGATGATCACCGCGAGCAGCGAAAGGATGCTGATCACGCGGTTGCGGATGCGCACACGATCGCGCCGGGCCTGGGCTTCGGAGCGTTTGGAAGGCACGGAGGGACTGGCCATCAGTGAGTGCTGTGGCGACCGCGCTTGGCGGAGGCTTTACAGGGAGGTGGAAGGGGCTTCAAACCCACTCAAGTTGTTGAGAATATTATCATTGGCGCGGAGGGTTGTCTAAGGTCGCGAGGTGCCGCGCCTGGGTGCCTTCCACGCCCCGATGCGCGGCTGCGTGGCCGAGGGCCCACATTCCCCCTTCCGCACCGCGATGCGGGTGTGCTATGAATAGCAGTTCCTGCGGAGACGCGGCTTGCCGAGCGGCCCTGCGGGCAACACATGCTCCCGTAGTTAAACTGGACATAACGGTGGATTGCGATTCCGCTATTCCAGGTTCGAGTCCTGGCGGGAGCACTTCCTTCACAACCTGAGCCGGCCCGGTTTTCGCCACCGGCGTGCGGCCCCATCGATGGGGCTGCGCCGCGCGGGAGCCTGCCTCGTGCCGCGGCAGCGATCTCGTCCAGCGTGAACCTGCGTGTGCCGTAGGTTGAGCCGGCGAGTGGAGCCACGCCGGGTACGATTGGGGCACCTGCGCCGGCGGATCGGCGCGGGCGGCAGGCTTGCCTGCCGCCAAGCGGGTGCCGAGCGGCTAGGCGGAGGGCCCGCCGATGCCGTAGAGGTCGCGCGTGGTCTTGATGGAGCGGTGCCCCAATAGACGTTGCAGCGTGCGCAGATCACCCCCGCGCCCCAGAACGGTACGGGCGAAGGTGTGCCGCAGGGTTTGCGGGGTGGTCTTGAAGCCCAGCGCCGCATCCTCCCGCAGCGTCTTCACGATGCGCTGCACCTGCCGCGCCGTGATCCGATAGCTGCCGTCCTTCTTGTTGCGCTGGCGACTGACCACCAGCGGGTCGTGCGACTCCATGCTGTAGCCCTGGCTGCGGTTGTAGTCCAGGATCACCGCCACGGCTTCGCGCGCTTCCCGGTCCAGCGGCACTTTGCGGGGTGCCTTGCCATGGACGCCGGGGATCATCAGGTTCATCTTGACGCGCTTACCCGTGAACACCTCACCGACATTGAGGTGCACGAACTCGTTGATCTTGAGCCCCGTGTGCAGCAGAAACTGGAGCATCTGACGGTCCCGCTCCTGCGCAAAGCCCCAGGTGCTTTTAATCAGTGCGGATGCCTGATCGTCACTGAGCGTCGAAATTGCCTTCTTCATGGTGCGTTCTCCCTGCTGTGCTGACACGCCCTCACGCTTTTGGCGCCAGTGTCCACTTCGGTGTCGCTTTTGGCAATAGACCAGCCCCATCCATTTTGCACACTCCCTCCACAATTGCAAGCAAAAGCATGGTTTTATTTCGGTCACACGTGAGGCTGGCGTTGCCCCCCGCCGTCGCAGGCATGGGGCCCCTTCGGACCGGCCGTACCGCGCGCGCCCACGGTCGATGCCGCCCGGGTTGCGGGCAAGCGATTGGCGTTTTACATTTCGCCGAGAGCGATTAAGATTGAAATCATTCTGCAATTGCGGACTCTGGCGTCGTGCTGCCTCGGTGCGACCCATCGGCCGGCACGGCGCCCCCCTGGCGCCCGCGCCCGCACCCCGCAAACCGAAGCGATACGCCGCATGGATTGCCTGACCCAGCCCCCGGTGCCGACGCTTGCTGCGTTCCACACACCGCGCCGTGCCCGCGGGCCACTGGTGCGGACCAACACGGGCTGCGGCCCTGGGTCGCGCTGGCTCCGGTACGGGATGCTTGCGCTGCTGCTGGCGGCGTTGTGGCAGGGGGCGCTGCCGGCCCCGGCCGCTGCGCAGTCGCGCTCGTATACGGTGGATGCACACGCCAGTTCGGTGCAGGTGTTGGCCTACCGCAAGGGTCTGTTCTCACTGTTGGCGCACGACCATGTGTTCGTCGCGGATGGCTTTGCCGGGCGCGTCACCTTCGATCCGGCGGACCTGACCCGAGCGGCGCTGCAGCTCACCGTCCCGGTGGCTTCGATGCTCGTGGATCCCCAGGACGCGCGTGACGCCCTGGGCCTGGAAGGCAAGCTGGACGACAGCGACCGGGCGGAGATCAAGGCCAACATGCTGGCGCCGGATCAGCTCGACGGCGCGCAGTACCCGCGCGTGACGGCCACGCTGGCCTCCGCGAGCGGCAAGCTGCCCGACCTGACGCTGGCTGTGCGCGTGCGCATCCGGCAGGTTGAAAAGGTGCTCAACGTGCCCGTGCACGTGGAACTGACCAGTGGTCAGTTGCTCGCCACGGGGCAGTTAGAGCTGCTGCAGTCGGACTTCGGCATCGAGCCCTACAGCACGCTGTTCGGCGCCATCGCCGTGAAGAACCGCGTCCAGGTGCGCTTTCGCATTCTGGCGCGGGTGGACGCGGGTTGAGTCGTGCGGCCGGCCGACCGGGCCGCCAAGGGCGCAGGCCCAGAGGTGGTGCCGACCCCGCAATGCCCGACCCAAGCAGGGGAGCCATGCCGCGGCAAGCGGTCAATCATCGGTTCGAGATCCTGCCCGAGGTGTATCGGGTCGGTGAGCGCATCCACAAGGCGGGCGGCCGCCCCATCCTGGTGGGCGGCTGGGTGCGCGACGTGCTGCTGGGCATCGAGCACCGGCAGGACTACGACATCGAGGTGTTCGGGCTGCCCATGGGGCGCCTGCGCAACATCCTGGCCGGCATCGGCCCCGTGCACTCCGTGGGGCGCCACTTCGGTGTGCTCAAGCTGAAGACCCAGGCCGCCGAATACGACATCAGCGTGCCCCGCCGCGAGAGCAACATCGGCAAGGGCCACCGCGGATTCCTGGTGGAGCCCGATCCGCACATGAGCTTCGACGAAGCGGCGGCCCGGCGCGATTTCACCATCAATGCCATGGGCTATGCCTTCCTGGAGGAGCAGTTGCTGGACCCCCATGGCGGCGAGCGCGACCTGCGCGAGCGCATCCTGCGTCATGTGGGGCCGGCCTTCGGCGAGGACCCCCTGCGCGTGCTGCGGGCCATGCAATTCGCGGGGCGCTTCGAGCTGCGCATCCTGGAGGAGACCCTCGCCATCTGTCGGGCGCAGGACCTGGCCGAACTGCCCCGCGAGCGCATCTGGGAGGAGTTCCGCAAGCTGACGATGCAGTCCGCGCGGCCCGCCCAAGGCTTGCGCTATGCACCGGAACTGGGCGTGCTCCACTACCTGCCGGAGCTGCGCGCGGTTTACGAGGCGCCGTCTCAGGAGGGCACGAGCCCCTGGGAGCTCACGCTGGCCATGCTGGACTGCGCCGCTGCCTTGCGCGAGGGGCCCGACGATGAGCCGCGGGTGCTGATGACGGCTGCGCTGTGTCACCAGATGGACGCCAACGGCAAGCCCGAGCCCGACGCTGTCGCGGGGGCGCAGGGCCACACGGCGACAGCCCGCTTTCTGGCCCGGCTCACCAATGAACAGGCATTCGTGGAGGCCGTGCTGGGCCTGCTGAGCGACCTGGAGACGCCGCGGCAGTTTTATGAGCGCCGCGACGCCATAATGCCCGGCGATATCCGCCGCCTGGCGCTGCGGCAGCGCCTGCCGTTCCTGCTGCGGGCGGCCACGGCCCACCACCAGGCCCGGCACGGCGAGGCGCCGTTTCCCGCCGCCCCCTGGCTCAAGGCCCAGGCGCGGGCGCTGGACGTGTGGGAGCACGCGCCCGAACCGATCCTGATGGGCCGGCACCTGCTGGAGCGTGGCCTGGAGCCCGGGCCCGCCGTGGGCGAGTGGGTGCGCGCGGCTTTCGAGCGCCAGTTGGATGGCAAGATCAGGACGCTGGACGAGGCCCTTGCCTGGCTGGATGGCCAGTGGGCCGGCGCCGGTGAGCCCACCGCACCCCGGCCCTCTCCGGGCGGAGGTGAGGCATGATCTGCTACCAATGCCACGACGTGATCCCGGAGGATCAGCCGTTCTACAACGATCACGACCAGTACGTCTGCAAGCCCTGCTTCCTGGACGCGAAGCGCTGCTTCGTCTGCCGCTTTCCCGGCAACCAACTCCAGGAGGTGCCCGGCCTGGGGCTGGAGTGCGAGTTCTGCCGAGGCCACATCATCGACGAGTCGGCCGACCTGACCGCCACCATCGAGCCGCTGCGGGCCTTTCTGGCGCCCTTCGGGCTGCGCGCGCCAGAGCGGCCCCGCTGGGAGTGGACGGACCGCTTGGCGCTGCGGCAGATGCAGACCGATGCGGACCTGCCGCCCGAGGAGTTCATCGACGACTTTCTGCGCTACGCCTACCCGGTGTACCACCACGATGGGTCGTTCCACCTGCTGCGCCGCATGACCAAGCCCACCTTCGTGGCCTACGCCGTGGTGCAGCTCGCGGCAGCGGATCTGGCCCTGAGCCATGGATTGCCGGACCTCGCCGGGCGCACCCCCTTCCACACGTTCACGCGGGGCTGGTGCCACTGGTTGGGCTACGAGGCCGCGCGCCTGCTGGGCTACGACCTGGAGCGGCGCCAGCTCCGCAAGTGGCCGGAGTTGGGCGCCCAAGGGGACTTCGAGCGGTGGGAGCGCATGTCCCGCGTCAACAAGCCGGCACGGATGCTGGAATACTTCCGAGCCCACCTGAGCGCCCTCGTGAAGAAGCACCTCTCCCCGCCGGGGCAGCAGACGAGCCCAACTGGCTGAGCGTCTGGAACCGCCCGCGGCTTCTCAACCCCGGCCGCGTCTGCTACATCTAGGGAATGGGAGAAACCGCCACCTGCCGCCGTACCCCATCCACCGAAGCCCGCCCTATGGACAGTGCCCACCTCGTCCGTCGCAAGTTCCATGACCGGCTGGTGCTCGACATCATCGAGAGTACCGACCTGCGCGAGAGCTTCCGCGAAGACGTCCTGCGCGGCTTCACCAGCGATCCCAAGACGATCCCGCCCAAGTACTTCTACGACGAGCGGGGCTCGCAGCTCTTCGAGGCCATCACGGGGCTGGAGGAGTACTACCCCACCCGCACGGAAGCGGCCATCCTCGCGCAATCCGGCGAGGAAATGCTGGACGCCGCCGGCCCGGGGCTGACCGTCGTGGAACTCGGCAGCGGCAGCTCCACCAAGACGCGCCTGCTGCTGGAGCGGTTGGCCGGACGGCAGGAACGGGTGGATTACATCCCCATCGACATCTCGCCCACCGTGGTCACGGAGTTCGGCGAGCAGTTGCTGCAGGACTATCCCTCGCTGCACATCCGGGGGCTGATCTGCGACTACGACCGGGCCCTGGGTGAGCTGAAGGAGCAGTCCCACGAGCGCAAACTGTTCCTGTTCCTGGGCTCCAGCATGGGCAACTTCACGCCCCATCAGGCCGCGGCGCTGCTGCGCGTCATCCGCGAGGCGATGGGCCCCCAGGACAGTCTGCTGCTGGGTGTGGACCTGAAGAAGGATCGCGCCATACTCGAGCGTGCGTACGACGACGCACAGGGCGTGACGGCCGCGTTCAACCTGAACCTGTTGGAGCGCATCAACCGCGAACTGGGCGGCCAGTTCGACGTGGAGCGCTTCCGCCACGTGGCGCTCTACAATGCCCAGCAAGGCCGCATCGAGATGCACCTGGAAAGTACGGTGAGCCAGATCGTGCCCATCGATGCGCTGGGCCGCAGCTTCACCTTCCGCCGCGGCGAGCGCATCCATACCGAGAACTCGTACAAGTTCGACCGGGAGCAGCTTCAGCAGCTGCTGGGCCTGGCCGACATGACCCTGCAGCGCCAGTGGCTGGACCCGCAGGGCTGGTTCTCTCTCAGCCTGGCCTCTCCGGTCTGACCCCGAGACGGCGCCTCGCCATGGCCCAGCGGTCCCGCGACGACTATCGCCCCGGGTGGTATGTGCTCCTGGAGCGCGCCTTCGATGTCATGCTGCGCGGCGCGGTGGTGCTGGTGTGGGTGTGGGGACTGGCCGTGTTCCTGTTCGTGGCCTGGGGCATCTGGGTCACGTTCTTCCAACCGCACCACTAGAGGCCGGCTCCGAGACCACAGGATCGCCACTCCGCCGACCGCTGCTCACAATCCTTCCAGCTTTCCTCCCTACGCCGCTCACGTCCCTGAGGGATGCTATGGAAAACGGAGCGGGCCATCGGAGGCCCACGCCATACCAAGCGATCCCCCTTGCGACGGACCCCATGAGCGACCCGGAAACGATCCTCGGCACCACGGACCTGGGCGGGCACACCATCCGCACGGCCCACATCGACGGTACCGAGTTCGTGTCTATGCAGGATTTCTGCGTCTATTTGCAGGGCATGCTGGTGAAGATCGTGGATCTGACCACGCGCCAGCAGGAACAGATGACCCACATCAACCTGTCGCTGGACGTGCTCTACGACACGCTCTCCGAGCAGCACCCAGAGTTGCGGCAGGCCCTGCTGCGCATGATGCAGCAGCGCGCCCGCCCGGTGTAGCGGGCGCGCCGCACCGCTAGAACTTGTACTCGCCGTAGATGGATGCGCCGTCGTCGGCGAGCCCAGGATGAGCCTCGATCCCAGCCAGGATATGCGGCGTGGCCCAGTACTCGGCACCGACCACCGCGCCGAATTTGGAGTCCACGGGCTCGTTGCCGAACGCGGGTGAGTAGGTGCCGGCTCGGTTCCGCTCGTAGATTGCCGTGGCGAAGATAGCGAGATTCTCCAGGGGCGCGACGGAACCGCCCAGTCCGATGTGAAAGGTATTGCCCTTTGCCTTCCCGAACGGTGTATCGATGTTGTCCACGTTGTAGCCGCCCTGTACCGCCAAGGTCACCGGGAAATTGCCCAGCTTGAACGGCTGGCCCACCTTTTGGCGATAGGTCAGCCCCAGCACGCTGCCCGTTACGCCTGCCCCCAAGTCCAAGGTACCTGCCTGTAGCTCGGCCGTCCCTGCATCCGACACGCCGAAGTCACCGTAAAGCAGATCCAGTTTGTCAGACAGAGACAACCCGACTCCCGCTTCGCCTTTCTTGAAGTTCGGAGCGGGATTGCCCAGGTAAAGCGCCTGGGCCGTCCCGCCCCAGGTCGCAACGAGCAGCAGCGCCAGCGATGCCAGTGCCACTGCGAAGACGGGTCTGTGCTTCATGCGTCCTCCCTTTGACGGCTGCAGTTCGCCGCCTGTAGATACCCCCCTCGGGCTCCGTCTGCCCCCTTGCTGCACTTGACCTGAAAGTGGAGATGAGACGGGACGGGCTTGGGTGGGTAACTGACCGATCCATGGCGCCCCTTGATCGGCCTACCCATTCCCGAAAAGCATACTTTTGATGTCAGCGTCTGCCAAGCGGTTCGATGCGGTACGCCGAGGTGGCCCCACCTGCCGCAGGCCACGCGCCTCCTGCTGGCGCACGCGCCGGCTGCGATGCTAGCCTGGACGGAGCGCGGGCCGGTGCCCGCATTCGTGTCCCCTAGCCCAACTAGCCGCCATGATCGCCCTGGCCTTGCAGATCCGCATCGTGTTCCTCCTGCTGCTGGTGGGGCTGACGCTATGGCTGCTCGTTCGGTTGTGGCGCGCCGCCACCTGCGATCCGCGCCTGCGCCGTGGGCTGCCACTGCTGCTGGCGGGTCTGCTGCGGCGCGGGGCGCTGCCGCTGCTGGTGGTGCTGCTGCGCATCCTGCGGGTGCTGCGATGAGCCGCCACGAGGCCCCGACGGCCGACGCGGAAACGTCCGGCGCATCAGCTGTGGAGCTGCGCTACCTCGCCCGCGACCCTGCTCTGGTGGCCACCATCGCGGGCTGGCACCACGAGACCTGGGCCCACCTGACCGGCCGCAGCCACGCCGAGCGCATCCGCGAGTTTGACGAGCAGTTGGAGAGCGACCGCATCCCGCTCACGGTGGTGGCCTTCGCGGACGGCCGCCCGGTGGGCTCGGCCAGCCTGCTCGTGGAGGATATGGATACGCACCCGGACTGGACGCCCTGGCTGGCCAGCGTGTTCGTGGTTCCGGCGTTCCGCCGCAATGGCATCGGCGAACAACTCTGCCGGCGCATCGTGGCCGAGGCCCGGCGGCTGAGCGTGCCGCGGCTGTACCTGTACACACCGGATCAGGCGCCCTTCTACGCCCGTCAGGGCTGGCGCACCCTCGCGCAGGAGACCTACCACAGCGAGGCGGTGACCATCATGGAGATCGAGCCCGCCTGAGCGCGGCGGATCAGTTGAGCGTGCCGGGAACGGAGAGCGTGAAGAGTGGGATGCGGATATCGAATTCCTCGCCGGCCGAGCTGATCATCTGGTAGGTGCCTTCCATCGTGCCCATGGGCGATTCCAACTGCGAACCACTCACGTATTCGAACTCCTCGCCGGGTTCCAGCACCGGCTGCTCGCCTACCACCCCCGGCCCCTTCACGTGGCGCACCGTGCCCGTGCTGTCCGTGATGATCCAGTGCCGGCTGAGGAGCTGCACGCGCACCTCGCCCACGTTTTTCAGGTGCACCCGATAGGCGAAGGCATACTGCCGTTCCGTCGGCTGGGATTGGTCGTCCAGATAGAACGCCTCGACGTCCACCTGCACCCCTCGCGTCGTCGCGGTTTCCATGGCGCTCTCCGTTTGCGGCTCCGGGCGGTTCCCGGCCAAGCCCCTTCGCTCCGTCCTAGATGAGATTGCGGCCGCTCGCAAGCGGTTTGGCACACCGTGCCCTGCCCGGCCCACACGCCGGGCGGTGGCTTGTGACGCGGCGATCGGGCACAATGGAGCCTGAACCCGATATCCCCCAAGCCCGCCGCCGACACCGATGTCCACGGACCCCATCGTTCGCACACTGGAGGAGTGCTGCCTCAACGCCTGGCCGGGGTTGCGGCACCAGGTGCTGGATGGCTGGCTGGTGCGCTTCGGAGACGACTTCACGCGCCGGGCCAACTCGGTCAACCCCCTGCATCCGGGCACACAGGACGTCGAGCGCAAGCTGACACGCTGCGAGGCGGCCTATGCGGCGCTGGGCCAAGCGTGCGTGGTCAAGATTACGCCGCTGGCCGAGCCGTCCACGCTGGACGCCTTGCTGGAGCGCCGCGGCTACCGGCGCGAGGGCGAAACCATCGTGCAACTGCTCGATCCCCTGGCGGGCGCCGCCGCGGACCCCGCCTGCGAGCTGGGCGACCCGCGCGAGGATGCCTGGCAGGCCGCCTTCACGCGCATGGACGCCACGCCGCCCCAGCACCACGGGCCGCTGCGCGCCATCCTGGGACAGATCACGCCGCCGCACACGGCCGCGCTTCTGCGGGCCGATGGCGGGCCGGTGAGTTGCGGCCGCGCCGTGCTGGAAGACGACCTGGTGGGCCTGTTCGACATCGCTACTGACCCGGCACGGCGCCGCCAGGGCCATGCCCAGCGGCTCATCGCGCACCTGCTGGACTGGGGCCGCCGGCAGGGGGCCCGGCGCGCCTACCTGCAGGTGGAGGCGGACAACGCCCCTGCGCGCCGGCTCTACGAGCAACTGGGCTTCCGCGAGGTCTATCGCTACTGGTACCGCGTCCACTAGCTGCCGCTGGCGGCGATACAGGGAGCGCACCGATGTTCCGGAACCGCATCACGTTGTTCCGCCTGCTCGGCTTCGATGTGCGCGTGGATGCGAGTTGGCTGCTGCTGGCGTTCTTCATCACCTGGTCCCTGGCGCGCGGGTACTTCCCCGGGCTGCTGCCGGGTCATTCCCTGATGGAATACTGGTGGATGGGGGCTGCCGGCGCGCTGGGCCTGTTCGTCTCCATCATCCTGCACGAGTTCTCCCACTCGCTGGTGGCCCGGCGCTACGGACTGCCCATCAAGGGCATCACGCTGTTCATCTTTGGCGGCGTCGCGGAGATGGAGGACGAGCCCCCCAACGCCAAGTCCGAATTCCTGATGGCCATCGCTGGGCCCATCGCCAGCCTGGCCATCGGCGCGGTCTGCTACGCGGCGGCCGTGGTGATGGCGGGGCCGCAAGCGGGCGCGCTGGACAGCGTGCTGCACTACCTGGGCGTGATCAACGTGTTGCTGGCGCTCTTCAACCTCGCCCCCGCCTTTCCGCTGGATGGCGGGCGAGTGCTGCGCGCCGCGCTGTGGCAGTGGCAGGGCAACCTGCGCAAAGCCACACGCATCGCGGCCTCCATCGGCCGCGGGTTCGGCTTCTGGCTGATCCTGATGGGCGTGTTCAGCGTGCTGGCGGGCAACCTGCTGGGCGGCGTGTGGTGGTTCCTGATCGGCCTGTTCGTGATCCAGTCCGCCGGAGCCTCGTACCAGCAGGTGCTGCTGCGGCAGACCTTGGAGGGTGAGCCCGTGCGGCGCTTCATGACCGAGCACCCCACCTGCGTGCTGGCTTCAGAGACCGTCCAGCGGCTCGTGGATGACTACATCTACCGCCACTATTACAAGTTGTACCCCGTACTGCAGGACGACCACCCCGTGGGCTGCATCCACACGGACCAGATCAAGACCATTCCCCGCGAGGAATGGGGCCGGCACACCGTGGGCGAGATCATGCAGCCGCTCACCGCGGACAACACCGTGCCCGCCGACGCGGATGCCATGCAGGCGCTGAACATCATGAACCGCAGCGGCAACAGCCGCCTGCTGGTGATGGAGGACGGTCACTTGGCCGGGCTGATCGCCCTCAAGGATCTCCTCAAGTTCTTCCACGTCAAGGTGGACCTGGAAGAGGGTGGCTCGGACAAGCGCTGGTTCGAGCGCTGAGCTCGGCACTGGCCCGGCGCGCCGCGTCAGAGGTCCTTGAAGTCCGAGTCGTCCAGGTGGGAGAAGTCTGGCGCCACCGGGGTGTCGGGCTGGTCCTTGGCCCAGGCGATGGATTCGCGCAGCCCGCCTGTGCCCTTCGCGCCCCGGGCTTTCGCCTCCCGCCCGCTGCCGGGCGCCGGCACCGCCTTGGGCTGCGGGGCCTGGATGCGCTGGGCTTCCACGGCGCTGCCGTCCTGCTGCGCCTCGGCCTTGCCTTTGCGGCGCTTGCGGCGCACGCGCTGGGCACCCACGACGCCGGTGAGCTGGTCGATCAGTCGCAGCAGACTCTCCGACTGCGCCGCGAGTTCGAGACCGGACGACGCCGCCTCCTCGGCCACTGCCGCGTCAGACTGCGTGCGCGCATCGATCTCGGCGACGGCCGCGGCCACCTCGGCAATGCCCTGCGACTGCTCGGTGGTGTGCGACGCGACCTCGTTCACCAGCGTGGTCACGCGCTCGTTCGATTCCTCGATGGCCGCCAGTTCCTGCTGCATCTCCCGGGTCATCTCCACGCCGGACTCGGACTTGAGGCGCGCGGCCTCCAGCTTCTCGTGCGTGGTGTGCGTGGCCTGTGCGCTGCGGTTGGCCAGGTTGCGCACCTCCTCCGCGACCACGGCGAAGCTCCGCCCGGCATCGCCGGCCCGGGCGGCCTCCACAGCAGCGTTGAGGGACAGCAGGTTGGTCTGGAACGCGATCGCGTCGATGGTCTTGATGATCTGCATGGTCTCGTCCGAGGCCCGCTTCAACTCCTCCATGGCCTCCGATAATCGCGCCATGGATTCGCCCGCGTGCTTCACGCCTTCCCGGTTCTCCTTGGAGAGGCGGTCGGCCTCCTGGGTGCGCTCCGCGGTCTCCTTGGTGTGACCGGACAGCTCCTCCAGCGTCGTCGTGGATCGCGCCAGGCTGGAGGCTTGGTCGTGCGTGCTCTGCGCCAGGGACTGACTCGACGAGGCAATCTCGCCCGACGCTGCGGCCACCTGCGAGGAAATCTCCGAGAGCCCGTCGATGACCCGCCGGATGGGCGCGGCCACCGAGTTCGTGACAGTACGGGACAGGAGAGGCATCAGCAGCAGCAGGATCAGCGCGCCGCCCGCGATGAACGCCAACAGCACCAGGTCGCCCCGATGCACCGCTGCAAAGGCCTCGCTCCGGCCGATCTCCGCCACGACGGCCCAGGTGACGGCCCCCAGCTTGACGGGGCCGTAGGCGGACAGCACCGGCTGGCCCAGGTAGTTCGTGGACAAAAAGGCGCCCGTCTTGCCGGCCAGCGCGAGCCGCACAGGCTCGGTATCCACGCGCCCCTGGTCGGGATGCTCCAGGGATGCCGCGATCGAGTGATGCTTCTTGTCCAGCAGGGAGTTGGAGCGCATCAGGTGGTCCGTGCCCACCAGGTAGGTCTCGCCTGTCTCTCCCAGCCCGGTGCGTGTACCCATGATCGCGTTCACCTGGTCCGCGCTCATGCGGAACGCGACGGTGCCCGCCGGCTTCAGGTTCGCGTCCAGGATCGGCGCCACGATGAAGGCCGCGGGCCCGCTCGCCGGCTTGTAGTAAGAGAAGTCGACGAACGCCGTGTCCTTCACGCCCCGCTGGATCGCCTGACCCAGCGCCGTATCGCGGAAGGGGCCGCTTTCCAGGCTCGTGCCCAGGTCCGCGCCCTGCGTGGCGGAGTAGACGATATTGCCCTTCGTGTCGATCATCAGCAGGTCGGTGAAGTCGAACGACTTGCCGAACGTCCGCAGCTCGAAGTCCCGCTGCTCTTGCGCCATCACGTACTTGAAGCCCTCTACGCCGCCATCGGCGAAGGCCGCTGCGAATTGCGGCAGACCTTCCGTGAAGCGCTTGTCCGAGCGCACATTGTCCATCAGGCGCAGCAGCTGCTCGATCCGCGCCTCCACCTGCAGCTTCTTCGCGTCCCGAAGCGCCACGAGCTGGTCGAAGGCCTTCTGCCGCAGCGCATCTGAATACAGATAGCGCGCAATCAGCCCGCTGCCGGCCAGCGGCACCATGCTGATGAGGAGGAAGGTCAGCAGCAGCTTCGTCCCGAATTTCATGTTGCGGCTCTCGTTTGTACCAGTGGGGGCCGGAGCCCCGCGGCCTGTGATCACGGGCCGGCGACTGCGGCGCGGCAGACGTGCGGCGCGGTATCAGGTAAATGCGCTCTCTGACGATCCCCCCTTGTGCGCATTACGGGGTTCCGCGACGGTTTGCAACCCCCTATCGCCCGCGGATGCCCCTGGTGTCGCGAATTGCCGGCTGGCCGATCCGGAGAGAAGCCTCCGCAGGGCTTGGTGGGGCGGACCATGCCGCGAAGCCGCGGTGCACAAACCCGGGCAGTCACCGAAATGAACGGGCGGTCAATTGTAGTTTCGCGGCGGCGGCATCTGTTCCGCGTTGGGTGCGGGGGTGCTCAGGCGCCGCCCTTGCGGGCCAGCACCTCGACCACAGCCGAGTAGTCCTGCTCACCCAGACCGGCACGGCGTGCCAAGCCAAACACCTCCTTGGTCGCGTGCGCGGCGGGCAGCACGACGCCCGTCTCGTAAGCAGTGGTTGAGACGAGCTGCAGGTCCTTGTGCAGCCACTGCAGCGGGAACTCCACTTCGTAGGTGCCGTTGGCGAACTTGGCCTTCTTGCCCGCCAGGAAGCCCGGTGTCATGCGGCCCCCCAGCAGCTTGTCCAGCAACGTCTCCCGGGCGATGCCCAGGGATTCGCCCAGCACCAGCGCCTCCGCGAAGGCCACGGCACCCATGCCCAGCAGGAGGTTGGTGACCATCTTCATGGCCGAGCCGGCCCCCACAGGCCCCATGTGGCTCACGCCGCTGCCCATCACGTCCAGCAGTGGGCGCGCCGTGGCCACGTCGGCCTCCGCTCCGCCCACCAGGAAGGCCAGCTCGCCCTTCTCTGCGGGGCCCTTGGAGCCGGAGACGGGGGCGTCCAGGAAGCGCAACCCCAGCCGGTCGCAGGCCCCGCCCATCTCCCGCGAGAAGGAGGGATTCACGGTGCTGCAGTCCACCCACAGCGCCCCGGCGTTCAGCCCATCCAGGAAGCCCTGGGGCCCCTCGGCCACCGCGCGCACCGCCGTGGGCTCGGAGAGCATGGTGATCAGCACCTCGACCCCGCGCGCGGCGGCCGCGGGCGAGCCCGCCCAGTGCGCGCCCGAGCCCAGCAGGGCCTCGGCCTTGGCACGGGTGCGGTTGTACACGGTGAGGTCGTGCCCCTCCCGCAGCAGGTTGGCGGCCATGCGGCTGCCCATGATGCCCAGTCCGATGAAGCCCACTTTCATTGGCATTGGTGATCTCCGGTGCGTGGCGCGCCCCGACCGATGTCCGGCCTGGCATCGCGCGCGGTGTGGCAGGAATCCGTCATTCCTCCGGCAGCCGCACCCACAGTGTCAAGCGCTGCCCTAGGCTCGACGGGCGGCGGGTACGCCCCTGTGCGGCGCCGGTCGGCCGCTGCACACGGGCGTCAGCGGGCGGCGCCGGATGCGGCGCGGTGACCCAGCTTGGCGGCCTTGCGCCAGTCGCGGCGGGCGGCGCCCTTGTTGCCGAGGGTCTGATAGGCATTGCCGCGCTCGTGATAGGCCTGCGCGTGACGGCGGTCGTGACGGATGGCCAGGTTGAAGTCCGCGATGGCGGCGCGGGGGTCACCCCGGGTGGCCTGCGTGCGGCCCCGGTTGCAGTAGGCCGTGGCCAGTTCGGGATCCAGCGCGATGGCGCGGCCGTAGTCGGCCAGGGCTCGCTCCGTGTCGCCCATGTCGTCGTAGGTGATCGCGCGGTTGTTGTAGTACAGCGGGTTGTCCGCATCCACGCCCAACGCGCGCTCGTAGTCGCGCAGGGCGGCCTCCTGCTGGCCCAGCTTGTAGAAGGTGTTGGCGCGGTTGTTGAGCGCATCCCCATAGTCCGCCCGCAGGCGCACAGCCTGGTCATAGTCCGCGATGGCCTTGGAGTAGTCCTCCAGCCGGTAGTGCACGTTGCCGCGGTTATTGAAGGCCGCGGCAAAGCGGCCGTCCAGCTCGATGGCCTGGGTGTAGTCGCGGATGGCTAGCGCGTCCTGCCGCAGGTAGTAGTTCGCATTGCCCCGGTAGAACACGTACACGGGATAGTCCGGCACCAGCGCGATGGCCTCGTTGATGTACTCGATGGCCAGCTTGCCGTCGCGATACTCCAGGCCGGTCCACAGCGCCTGCACCTTGTCCAGCCACTCCTGCGCGGCCAGCTTGCGCGTCGTTTCCTCGAAGCCCTTGCGCAGCTTGCGCTGCAGGGCGGGGCCCGCCTCTGTGCCGGCGCGGCTGTTCTCGGCCTCCAGAGCGGCATACTGCTGCAACAGCTCGTCGGTGCGGCGCTGGGTGGCCTTGAGTTGCTCAAGCTGCATGCGATCGCCGAGCAGCCGTCGCACGCGGGGTGTAAGCCCGATTGTGGAGACCCGGCCCTTCACCACGATGCGCACACCCTCGCCCTGGCGGGTGCGCAGCCGCTTGTCCTTCACCACCTCGGAGCGCACGAGGCCGCTGGTCAGTGCGCGGGCGTCCTCCGCTGCGGAACCGCCGGCACCGGCCGCCCCCTGGCGCTCCAGGTAGGTGCCCATCTCCTCCAGGATGGCGCGCTTGGCCCGGGCGATGGCCCCGGCGCGTGCGTCGTCCACGGTCTCCAGCCCCTCGACGATCTTGCGCACCTCCTTGCGTACGGTGCGAGTACCCAGCCGATCCAGGGCGCTCCAGCGGAGCAGCGCCCCCACCATTTGTGCCAGTATCTTGCGATCCACGCGGGTCTCCGCTGTTGGTTGCCAAGCCGGTCGGCGGTGCGGGGTCCCTGCACACCCGTTCCGGTCGCCCGTCATGCTAGCGGACCGTTCCGGCCCTGCAAACGCCCACGGGACGCACGGCACCGCGGGGCTGCGTTGCGATTTGCGCGGCTGCTTGCTAAGCAGAGCGGGTTCACGCAAGGCCAGGAGCCCCGCCGCCGGGGCACCTTCCTGGCCTGCCCCCAAATCGCCCGCGGCAGGAGCGCGCCATGAAGGAACGCACCATCGACATCCCCACCCGTGACGGGGCCATGCCCACCTTCATCACGCACCCGGAGTTGGGCGGCCAATACCCCGCGGTGATCCTCTACATGGATGCCCCCGGCATCCGCGAGGAACTGCGGGACTTCGCCCGGCGTATCGGCACGGTGGGCTACTACTGCATGCTGCCGAACCTGTACTATCGAGACGGCGGCCCCAGCTTTCCGCCCTCCGACCAGCGCACGGAGGAGGAGTCCGAGCGCCTGACGCGCCTGATGAACGGGCTCACGCGCGAGAAGATGCTCTCGGACACGGAGGCCATGCTGGACGTGATCGACGGCGATCCGGCCGCGGCCAACGGCTCCATGGGCTGCATCGGCTGGTGCATGAGCGGCCCCATCGTCGTGTGGGTCAGCGCCCATTGGCCGGAGCGCTTCAAGGCCCTGGCGGCGCTGCACGGCGTGCGCATGATGACCGACGCGGAGGACTCCCCCCATCGCCTGCTGCCCAAGCTGGACGGCGAGCAGTACTTCGGCTTCGCCGAAAGCGACCACTGGGCGCCGCTGGAGATGGTGGCCAAGTTCAAGGAGGAGCTGGAGCGTCTGGGCGCCAATGCCACCCTGGAGGTGCACCCCGGCACCCAGCACGGCTTCGTGTTCCCCCAGCGCAAGATCTTCGTGAAGGCCGAGGCGGAGCGCAATTGGGAGCGCGTCTTCGCCATGTACCGCCGTCAGCTCGGCTAGGCTGTGTTTTGAAAAGCAGTTCAGCCATGGGGGCCTTGCCCCCATACCCCCACCAGGGAGCAGGGCTCCCTGCACCCTATTCGCGGGCGAGACCGAGGGGTCTGGGTCTAAACGCGTTGAATCGCCCCGCTCTATAGCCAGCAGATGTCATTCCGAGCGTAGCGAGGAATCCGTTGTTGTCGAGAACAAACAGATTCTGAGGCCCGCAGGACGGGCCTCAGAATGACACCGGTGATCGAACACACGGCACCTGATAGATTTCAACCGGAGTCTAGCCGGGCAGGGTGAGCACGGCCTTGCCCGTGTAGCGCCGCTCGATGAGGGCCACGGCCGTGCGCCCCACCGCGCTCCAGTCCTCGCGCACGGCAATGTGGGTGCGCAGGCGGCCGTCCGCCAGCAGCGCCAGCAGGCGCCCCAGCCCCCGCGATGCGTGCTCGTGCTCGGATTCGCGGTACAGGTGGAAGCCCTCCACGCGGCCACTGCCCGTGCCCATCAGGGCGCGGATGGGCAGCGTGGCCTCCGCGCCGGCCGTGACGCCGTAGATAACGCAGCGGCCGGCCGGCTCCAGCAGGGGCATCAGACGGCTCAGCAGCGCACCACCCACGCCGTCGAAGATGAGCCGGTACGGGCCGTGTTCCTCCACGCCCGCGCCTTCCGCGTGCACCACCACCTCGTGGGCTCCGGCCTCGCGCACCAGGGCCTCGTGCTCCACACGCCGCACGTGCGCCACCACAGTGGCGCCCATCAGCCGCGCCAGCGTGCAGGCGAAGAGCCCCGTGCCACCACTGGCGCCCGTGACCAGCACGCGGCTGCC
>Ga0102953_1000313_pt1 | contig 34744 bp, 28 predicted proteins | sample SalPon2A_C_D2_MG_FD_78509 | JGI IMG/M metagenome (GOLD analysis project Ga0102953, IMG submission 78509) | Soil microbial communities from South San Francisco under conditions of wetland restoration - Salt Pond MetaG R2A_C_D2_MG | ecosystem: Environmental > Terrestrial > Soil > Wetlands | place... | reverse complement strand
CGCACCTGGGTGCTGGAGGGTGCCCTGGGCCTCACGGCAGAGATCGCGAACACCATCGCTCCGGCACTGCTGCTGTTTGTCGTGCTGGCCTTCGTGCTGGGATTCTCGGCCTTCACGCGGGGTCTGCTGCTGAGCGCGCGGGTCACGGGGCCCATCGCCAAGGCCGCGGGTGTCCGCCTCGCGGTGGTCATTGCCGTGGGCAGCTTCTCGTTGCTTCACCCGCACCTGAACGGCGCCCTGCTGGGCGTACTGGCGCTCATCGGCGGCTTCGGCTCGGAGATGCTGGTGCTGGGCTGGCGGGTGCTGCGGCCAGCGGTGGACAACCCCTACTCCCCCCTGCCGCCGACCCTGCGGGACGACCGGACGGCATAGGCGCTCGCGTCAAGCCCCGCGCGGGCGGGCCATGGCGGACTGGTCGCAGGGCAGGAAGCGCCCGCGGCCGGGCGCTCCGCGCGGCTGGAAGTCATGGGCCACCACCTCGCCGCGGGAGAGCGTGGTGATGGGCCAGCCGCGCACGCGGACGCCCTCGTAAGGCGTGTAGTCCATCGCGTCGTGCATCAGGTCCAGCGTCAGCGTCACCTCGCGCTCCGCATCCCAGATGGCGATGTCGGCATCGGAGCCCACGGCGATGGTGCCCTTGCGGGGATACAGCCCATACAGCTTGGCCGCATTGGTGGCGCTAAGGGCCACAAAGCGGTTCACGTCGAAGCGGCCCCCGTTCACTCCGCCGGAGAAGAGCAGCGGCAGCCGCGCCGCCAAGCCGGGGATGCCGTTGGCGACCTTCTTGAAGGGCGCGTCCTTGCCGTGCATCTGCTTGCCTTGCGGATCGTCGTACCGGTAGGGCGCGTGATCGGAGGAGACCACGTCGAACACGCCCCCCTCCAGCGCCTGCCAGATCGCCTCCTGGTTCGCGGGCTCCCGCGGAGGCGGGCTGCACATGTACTTGGCGCCCTCGAAGCCGGGCCGGTCCAGGTCATCCGCGCTCAGGTACAGGTACTGCGGGCAGGTCTCCGCGTAGATGCGCAGGTTGCGTGCATGGGCCCAGCGCAATTGCTCCACCGCCTCGCGTCCCGAGACGTGCACGATGAGGATCGGAACGTCCACCACCTCAGCCAGGGTGATGGCCCGGTGCGTCGCCTCGCGCTCCGCGGCCGATGCGTGGGCGACCGCGTGGTACTTGGGCGCGGACTGGCCCGCGGCCAGCAGCCGCTGGGCGAGCCAGGCGATGGCGTCGTGGTTCTCCGCGTGCACCATCACCAGGGCGCCCTCCCTGCGGGCCAGCGCCAGCACCTGCAGGATTTGCGCGTCGTCCAGCTTCAGGCTGTCGTAGGTCGTGTAGATCTTGAAGGACGTGTAGCCGTCACGGATGAGTGCCGGCAGTTCCTCCTTCAGCACCACCTCGCTGGGGTCGGAGATGATGAGGTGGAAAGCGTAGTCGATGATCGCCTTGCCCTCCGCCCGGCGATGGTAGTCCTCCACCACGGCCCGCAGGGACTGCCCCCGATGCTGCGCGGCAAAGGGGATGATGGTGGTGGTGCCGCCGCAGGCCGCGGAAATGCTCCCGCTGCGGAAGTCGTCCGCCGTGGTGGCCCCCATGGAGGAGGGCTGATCCAGGTGGCAATGGCTGTCGATGCCGCCGGGCAGCACGAGCCGCCCTGTGGCATCCAGTTCCTCAGCGCCAGCGCCCAGGCGCTCCGCCAGCGCCACCACGCGCCCCTCGCGGATGCCCACGTCGCAGCGCACGCTGTCCGCGGCCGTGACCACCGTGCCGCCACGGATCACCAGGTCGTAGTCTGCCATCGCGCGTCCCCGGCCCCGCTCAGCGGCGCGTGCGGGCGCACAGCACCGACAGCGCCATGCCTACCGCGGCCTGGGTGGGGTCGACCACCGGCAGGCCCAGCGTCTCCTCCAGGGCGGCGCGGTGCTGTGAGAACCCGGCGCAGCCCATCACGATCACCGCGGCGCCGTGATCGTCGCGCAGGCGGGTGCCCACCTCCGTCATGCGGGCGAATACCTTCCGCTCGTCGGCCAGCTCGGTCACGGTCATGTCGATAGGCAGATCGCCCGCGATGTTGGACTCGACGCCCATCGCGCGGAAGTAGCGCCGGTGGCGAGGCAGCGAGTTGCGCAGGATGGAGATCACGCCCACGGGCAGGCCCAGGTTCATGGCCGTCGTCATGCCTGCCTCCGCGATGCCCAGCACGGGCCGATCGGTTGTCTCCCGCGCCGAGTGGAGGCCCGGATCGGAGAAGCACGCGACCACAAACGCGCCCGTGCGTGCCTCCTCGTCTCGGATCATGCGGCAAAGCGGCCCGATCACCTGGTCCGAAAGTACCTGCGATTCAATGCCCGGTGGGCCCTCCTTCAGCGTAGCGCACTCGATAGCGGGCCCGTCCGCGAAGCGGAAGGCCTCCAGGGCTGAACTCATGCCCGCCGTGACCCGCTCGTTGCAGTTGGGGTTGATGACGACAATGCGTTCGGTCATGGCGAAACCCTCGTCCAAGGAGTTGCCCAGCCGGCGGCCATGCGTTCCCGCTCCTGCGGGGTGCCGGCTGCGCTGCTCGCGATCGGCCGGTCGGTGACGTGGTGCCCCTGGGCCCCACAACCGTCCCCACGCGGCCCAGGGAGATGCTGGCAGACTAGCCGAGTCGAACGTGGTTTGCCAGCGCTGCCGCTGAGCGGACGGCGAGGCCAACCCTTCCGTGTTAAGCTAGTAAGTCAAGGAAGAGTATCTGCCCAGAGCGGACGCCTACCCCAGCGCCGCCCGGCAAAAGGACCGTTGCATGAAGGGATTGCGCCTCATCCGGCTGCTGGCCGTGGCGGTGATCGCACTCGCGGCGCTGCTGGCCATCGCCGTGGCTGTGCTATTCACGATCGACCTCTCCGCCTACCGCGCGCCGCTGGAGGCCCGGGTGAGTCGCGCCCTGGGTCGGCCCGTGGCGCTCAGTGGAACCGTGCGCGTGGAGCCGGCGCTATCGCCGACGCTCACCGTGCGCTCCGTCACCATCGCAAATCCCGCGTGGGCCTCCGATCCGATGCTGGCTCAGGCCGAGCGAATCTCGTTGCGGTTCGCCTGGTGGCCGCTGCTGCAAGGTCGGCTGGTCCTCACACGCTTGGTGCTGGTGGGGGGGCACTTGCACCTGGAGACGCGCGCGGACGGGACCAACAACTGGATGCTCGCCGCACCCGTCGATGTCACTGCTGCGCAAACAGCAACCGCCGCAGGAACGGACGCGTCCGGTGCGCTGCCGCCCGCCAGCCTTCCGCAGATCGAGGTGCGCCGGTCCCGAGTGGACTACCGGGACGGTCGCAGCGGCGTCGTGACCCGGCTCGGCGTGACACGCGCCTTGTTGCGGGCCGAGGAGCGGCGCCCCCTGGTGCTCATGTTCGATGGCACCCTGCGCGGACAGCCCCTCAGCGCGGGTCTGGTGGGCGGCCCCTGGTCAGAGCTCGTACGCAGCGAGGCCCCCTGGCCGGTGCGGCTGGAGGTGATCTCACGGGATACGCGGCTGCAGGCGCAAGGTGAGCTACGGCGGCTGCCCGAACCACGCTTCGACTTGCAGGTGCACGCCAGCGGAGGTGAGTTCGATGCCCTGGGCACGCTGATCGGCGTCCGCCTGCCCCGGCTCGGGCCCTTCGAACTGAATGCGCAATTCGTCCGTGACGCGCGTGGCTACGAGGTCAACGGCGCGCGTGGCTTTCTGGGCCCAGCGGACTCCGACCTGCGCTTCACGGTGCAGGCGGGGCGCCTGTCCGCCCCATTCACGCAGCCGTTGGCAATCGAGGCCCAGGGCACCTTCCGCGGCCTGCCGTTCGATCTGCGGCTGGATGGAGCTCCCTATCCCGTGCTGCTGAGCGACAATGGGAGCTGGCCCCTGCAGACCTCCCTGCACATCGCGCACACCCAGTTGGAGCTGGACGGCGCCGTGCAGGCCCGCACAGGAGACTTTGCAGTGAACGTGAGGGCGGACGGCGCTGACGTCAGCTCGCTGGAGCCGTTGGTGGGCCGCGATTTGCCCTCACTGGGGCCTTACGAGCTGCAGGGGCGGTTGCGGCGGGCGGGCAGCGCTCTATCCGTAAACGAGTTGACCGCGCGGGTGGGCCACAGCGATGCGCGCGGTCGGCTGCAAGTGGAGTTGGGCGGAGCGCGCCCCGCACTTTCCGGCGTGCTCGATGCCGGCACGGTGGACCTGGCGGACTTCCGGAACCTGCTGGCGCAGACGCAGGACAGCGGCAATGCAAATCCTCCAGCCGCGCAGCGGCGGCTGCCCTTCGAGCTGCTGCGAACCATCGATGCGGAGCTTCGGGTGTCCGTGGGCCAAGTACTGGGCGTAACCTCCTCAATGGACGGGGTACGGGCGTACCTGCGTTTGCGGGACGGCAAGCTGGACGCCGATCCGGTGAGCCTGCGATTGGCGGGCGAAGCCATCACGGGCCAAATTTCGGTGCAGACGGGCGGTGACGTGCCCACCATGGTGCTAGTGGCCCACGGCAGCAGCATCCACTACGGCCCTGTATTGTCGGCATTGCACGTTACGCAGCGTCTTGACGGCGAGGCCGGACAGCTCGACTTCGCGCTGCGCGGCCAGGGTCAAAGTCTTGAGGAGATCTGGCACTCCGCCGCGCTGCGGCTGGAGACCCGGAACGGCGACGTCACCTACACCGATCCGCGCGACGGCACGCAGGTGCACTTCTTCCTGCGGCAAGCCCTGGCCACCACGGGTGGTGGCGCCGGGCTGGTGCTGGATGCGCAAGGCAATTACCGCGAGCAGCCATTCGACCTGCACCTCGCCGGAGACGGTCTGCCGGAACTGAAGGACGATCGCCTCCCCTGGCACGTGCGCGTGTCCGGCACCATCGCCGATGCGAGCTTCAGCACGACGGGTAGCGTGCGCGCCGTGTTCGCCGGTGAGGGGGTGGACCTGCAGGTGCGCGTGGACGGGCCGCACCTCGCGGGGTTGAACCCCGTGCTGGGCACCCGCCTCCCGCCGCTGGGCCCCTATCGCATCTCCGGGCAGGTCACGGATACGGAGCCGGGCTGGCGCGTGCAGGGATTGGAGGCGCTCATCGGTGCCAGCGACGTGTCCGGCGACCTGCGGTACGTGCCGGGCCAGCCGCCACAACTTACGGCTACTCTGAACTCCGAGACCTTGCGCCTGGCTGACCTGGAGCCCACGCCGGCCGTGCCCGCCGGAGCCGCCCAGGCGAATGGCCCGCTCTCGCACGCGGCGCAGGCTACGTTGGAGACCCAGGGCAATGCCCAACCGCAAGGCAACGCCGGGGGTGCCGCCAACGCGCGCGCAATCCCCAAGCTGGACTTCCCCGTGCAGCGCCTGCGGTCGCTGGACCTGGACCTGCGGGCCGCTGCCCGGCGGGTCGACCTGGCGCGCACGACGCTGCGCAATGTGTCGTTCGAGGCGCACCTGCACAACGGCCGACTGGAGATCAAGCCTATCGCCGCGGAGGTGTGGCAGGGGGGGGTGACCGGATCGCTCAGCCTGGATGCCAGTGTAGATCCGCCGCGCGCCTCGGTAGCCCTCACGATCAAGGGCCTGAACTACGCGGAGGCCATGGGCTCGCTCAGCTCCGTTGGCATCAACCCCGGGACGGCGCAGGTGGCACTGGATATCCAGGGGCAGGGCAAAGACCTGCGCCAAGCACTGGCCAACGCGGAGGGGGCTGGGGAGTTCTACGGCGATTCGGGTCAGATCGACAGCAGCTACCTGGACTTGTGGGCCTCCAACCTATTCGTGGCGCTGCTGCCGAACTTCGGCAAGAAGCGGTCTGTTGAGTTGAAGTGCGCCGTGGGCCACTTCGACGTCAAGGGCGGCAAGGCCGAGACACGCTCGCTTCTGCTTGACGTGGACCGCATCGCCATCAAGGGCGTCGGTTCCATCAACCTTGCCAATGAGGACCTGGACCTGCTGCTCTGGCCCGAACCGCGCGACCCCAGCCTGCTGCGGCTTTCCACGCCCGTGAAGGTGACCGGCACGCTCGCGCACCCCAGCGTGTCGCCACAGGCACGCGGCGTGGTCGAGGATGTGGCGTGGCTGCTGGTCGGGTCCCAGAACCCGTTTGTGCTGCTGCTGGGCTGGTTCCAACCCGGCGCCGTGAAGGACAATCCGTGCGTGGCAGCACTGGCGGGTATGGACGGCAAGGCGCCCGTCGAAGAGAACGTTCCCCCAAACCCCATCAGCAAGACCAAGGACTTCTTCCGCGGCCTGGGCCGATTCCTCACAGAACCCTTCCACAGCGACTAGCGGCTGATGGTGCAAAGGGCCCATCACGCGCGGACCCGCACCGCACTTGGGTTATCACCCGCGCGGAGCGTGCAGGCCCGTAACGCGGCGTTTGGTAGGGGACTTGCACCGTCGCAGGCAAAGTGATCGTCTGCCTGCCGGGGCGCTGCTGCGCCGCCAAGCCCCGCGTCACGGACACTCCGAACCCTCGCACCCCTTCGCAGCCAGCGGCGCCTGGACGAGTCATGACCACGCAGCCCACGTCACCACCGCCCGCAGAAACGCCAACAACCACCTGCCGCTATGTGGGGCCCAGCCAGCAGCCATGCCCGGAGCCAGCCCAGAGCGAAGCCGGCCTGTGCTTTTGGCACGATCCCACCTGCAGCAAAGGCGATCCGCAGGTTCAGCCGCGCCTGGAAGCGCTGGCGCGCGAGGGCCGCTCGCTGGAAGGCTACGCATTGCGGGGCGCCGACTTGCATGGCGCCGAGTTGACCTTCGGTGACACGTCCCGACGGGTCAACCTGTCGCACGCCGACCTCTCGCGGGCCAGTCTCCGTGACGCGCACATGTTCAACGTGGATCTGCGGGGCGCCAATTTGATGAAGGCGCAGCTCAACGGCGCCAACCTGAACAATGCACGCCTGGAGGACGCCAATCTGCTCGGTGCCGAGCTGGACGGCACGCGCCTGGAGCGTGTGGATTGGGGCCGGCACCTGCATCAGGAGACTCAGGCGCGGCAGGCCCACCGGGCGGGCCAGGATGCGCTGGCCATGACCCTCTATGGGGAGGCGGAGGAGGTCTACCGCGTCCTGACCCAGGTCACCGAGCGCATCGGCCATTTCTCGCGGGCGGGGCACTTCTACCACAAGGAAAAGGTGATGCGGCGCATGCAGATGCGCCCTTGGAGCCGGGAGTGGGCGTGGTCCAAGCTGGTGGATCTGCTGTGCGGCTACGGCGAGGAAACCGATCGCGTAATTGGCTTCTCGCTGCTGGTGATGCTGTTCTGCGCGATGCTGTACTTCCTGTTGGGCGTCCGCGGCCCGGAAGGCCCGTTGACCCTCAATCCCGCCGCGGGCCTGGCGCGCAATCTCTTCATGTTCGGTGACTGCGTCTATTATAGCGTTATCACGTTCACCACGGTCGGTTACGGGGACATCATCCCGGTAGGCCTGACGCGCGTGGTGGCCATGCTGGAAGCGTTTACCGGCGCCTTTTCCCTCTCCCTGTTCGTCGTTGTATTCGTGCGCAAGATGATGCGCTGAGCGACTCCAGGCTTGACTGGCCCCCTCTGCGGGCGCCAGGAGTGTCCCGCGGGGCCGTCCCTGCGCTATGCTGGGCGCTGGACGCGGGCCGGGACGCCACCGCCGCGGCCCATTGCGCCCCGAACTCTCGGCATCCCTTCAGCAAGGAATCGCATGCAGGCGTGGATGGTGGAGGCGTATGGAGACTACCGGCAGGTGCTGCGCTTCGACGAGGCACCCCGCCCCGAGCCTGCACCCGGCACGGCGCTGATCCGCGTGCGCGCCGCCGGCGTGTCCTTCTCACAGACGCTGCGCATTGCCGGCAAGTACCAGATCCGCGATCCGCTGCCCTTCACGCCCGGCACGGACGCCGCCGGCGAGGTAGTGGCCGCGGGCGAAGACTGTCCGTTCCAGCCCGGGCAGCGCATCATGGGCATGGCCCCTCGCGGTGCCTATGCGGAATACGCGGTGATACCCGCCGAAGCTGCCTCGCCGACGCCTGACGGCATGCCGGACGACGATGCTGCGGCCTTCCTCAATGCCTACCAAACCGCCTATGCGGGCGTGGTGTACCAGGGCCGACTGCAGCGCGGCGATGTGTTGCTGGTGCACGGGGCGGCCGGGGGGGTGGGGCTGGCGGCCGTACAGGTAGGCCGGGCGTTGGGAGCCAGGGTGATCGCCACGGCGAGCAGCACCGAGAAGCTCGCCGCCTGTCGGGCCCAGGGCGCGCACCATGCCATCGACTATACCAAGGAAGACTTCGTGCAGGCCGTGCTGGACTTCACGGACGGGCACGGCGCGGATATCATTTACGATCCGGTGGGTGGAGACGTCTTCGACCAGAGCCGGCGCTGCATCGCCTTTGATGGGCGCCTCGTGGTGGTGGGCTTCGCCAGCGGTCGCATCCCGGAGATCGCTGCAAATCGCATGCTGCTGCGCACGTTTGCGGTCACCGGCTTCACCCTGCACGGCTACAAGAAGCACCGCCCGGACCTGCTGTCCAAGGCGCAGGAGCACCTGTTCCAACTGTACGGAGAAGGCAAGATCAAGCCGGTCATCTCGCATCGCCTACCACTGGATCGGCTGATCGAGGCGCTGCAACTGGTGGAGGGTCGCCAGGTGATTGGCAAGGTCGTGCTGCTGCCGGACGGCGCACGCTGACGCTTATGGCTCCGTGGCTCGTTTGGGCCGGCGGGCTCTCAAGCGGCGGTCAGATGCACTGGCGCCCGTCTCAGCGCCGGCAGAACCACAGGTCGTAGTACCGCGATGAAGTCCGCCGTTCGTAGTGAGCCTGGAAGGCCTGTCGGAAGCGATCGCTGAACAGATGCTTGTAGCCCAATGAGCTGCCCAGCATGAACGGGGGGTCGCCTTTGGGGATGAGCCAGATATCCACACGGCAATCCGCCAGCGCCTGCAGCGTAGCCGGAGGCAGGTCGCGCCCGGCGGCCTGCAGATCGCCCATGGAGGACTCGTCGATCAAGTAGGGATTGCCAGCATAGACGAGCAGCGGGCGGAACCACGTCAGGTAGTTGTGATCCGTGGTGCCATAGCCCATGGCCACGTGCTGGCCAGGGTAACGGCGCAGCACAGACTGGATGTCTTCCACCGCATCGTTGTGGCGGCCTTCCAGAATGGCCAGCTTGCCCATGCGGATATTCACGGGAATCGCCGTGAGCACCAGGATCGTGAACAGCCCGGCGCTGACCCAGGCGCGCACGCGAACGCGCCTTTGACCACTGGCCGCCAGACTGCGCCAGCCAAAGCCGTCGCGCATCAGCAGGGCCAGCCAATACGCCAAGGGAATGGCCAATGGCGCAAGGTGCACCTTGCCCGCGCCCGGATGCGACGCCACGATCATGACGGCCGCCGTCGCGATTCCCAGCGCCCACAGATAGAGCTTCCAAGGCCGCAGCCGCTCCAGGGGACGATCCAAAGCGAGCACGACCATCACCGCGGGCAGCACCAGGAAGATGGTTGTCTGCTCCACACGATCGAGGAACGTACTCCAGTCCAGTCCCGGTCGCGCCGCCACCTCCAGCCATGCAACGTAGCCACTCAGGCTGATCTCCGCCGACACCAGGAAAGGCAGCAATACAACGGCTGCGCCGCCGAGTGCGGCAGCAAGCAGCCAGCCCAGCCCGTGCGCCTCCAGCATCAGCAAAGCAATGGGGAGGAAGTAGAACCCCGCGTGCGCCTTGACGTTGACGGCGCAGCCGGCCGCGACGGCCAGCACCAGCGCCGCCGCGCGCGGCCCGGGCAGGAGCGCCCCCCATAGCCCCAGCGCCACAAAGCCCAGGATCAGCGCATCAGCACGGGCGATGAAGGTGTTGAAGGGCCAGAAGGCGAAGTAGATCAGCACCAGCAACGCGGCGCCACACAGTGCCGTGTGCGGCCCGGCCACTTTCCGCAATGCGAGGCCTAGAAAACCGACGCTGAGCAGTGCAAACAGACCGGCGCCCAGCTTGGAGGTGAACAGGCCAGGGCCGAGCAGCTTCAGTATCGCCGCATTCACCAGGAACAGCACCGGGCCATACATGAAGTTGTGCTGCGCCGCGGCGCCGGGCCCCGCGTAGAGGGGTTGCCCTTGCGTCACCAGCCACGAAACCGAGGCTAGCCCGGGCTCGACGTAATCGAAAAAATTGTCCAGCAACAGGTATGCGCCCACCAACGCGGCGTAGTTGGCGAGCACGAATACCGAGACAAATCGCAGGAGAAGCGGCAGCGGCCGGTCCCATGCTGCCGCTACGGCTCCTTCACCGACGAATGGCTTGGTCACCTCCATGGCGGACTCTGCTTCACGACCACGCACCGGCTAAGTTGCCTCCTGTGCCGCACCCAATCAGCGGCACCTGGAAATGATAATTGGCCACGGGCCCCGAGCGCCGCGGCCTATTGCTCGCCCTCGCCAAACCCGTGCAGCCGCCGCACGACATAGAGCGGACGGCGCTTGACCTCAATGAATACGCGGCCCAGGTACTCTCCAACAACGCCCAGGGTGAAGAGCTGCAGTCCACCAAGGAAAAGGATCACCACCATAAGCGATGCGTAGCCGGGCACATCCACCCCAAAGACAATCGTACGCACGACGAGAAAGATCGAATACGCGAACGCCACAAGGGACACCAGCATGCCCACATAGCCCGCGATCTTCAGCGGCAGGGAGCTGAACGACGTGAAACCATCCACCGAGAGCCGCCACAGGCCGGCCAAGTTCCACTTGCTACTGCCTTGGGCCCGCGCCGGACGGTCGAAATAGACGGCTGTCTGCCGGAATCCGACCCACGCGAAGAGCCCCTTCATGAAGCGATTGTGCTCCGGCAGGCGCCGCAGGGTTTCCACCACCGATCGATCCAGCACGCGAAAGTCTCCGGTTTCGCGTGGGATCGGCACGTCGCTGGTCTTGCTGAGCAGATAATAGAACAGACTGGCCGTGGAGCGCTTCAGCCAGCTCTCACCGTGCCGCACCCGGCGCGTGGCGTAGACGGCATCGTAGCCCTCGCGCCACTTTTCCAGCAACTCCGGGATCAGTTCCGGCGGGTCCTGCAGGTCAGCGTCCATCACCACCACGGCGCGGCCCGAGGTGTGGTCCAGCCCAGCCGAAACGGCGATCTCCTTACCGAAGTTGCGCGACAGCTCGACAACGCGGATCTCGGGCCGATGGGTCTGCGCCTCGCGCAGCACTTCCAGGGTGCGGTCACGGCTGCCATCGTCCACGAACAGGAGTTCGTACGGGGCTCCCAGGCCATCCAACACGGCAGTTACCCTCTGCAACAGCAGCGGCAGCGTGTGCTCCTCGTTGAACACGGGGATGACCACGGAGAACTCCGCCGGCGCCGCTTCGATACGCGGAACGGACTGTGGAAATGGGGCGGATGGCGTGGCCATGGTCGCTCGCAACGTCACCGAATCGAAGCCCAACGACATCGCGAAACATTCACGCCTCGCGATGCCAGGAGTGTGCGGCACACCCCCCGCAGCTGCCGGGGGCCGCGCAGCGCCACAAGCGATAATGCATACTACCGGTGAAAATAGCATGTCCGTGCGGCCACGCCTACGGCTGCGCGGCGGCCATCCGAAGCGGGTAGCGCCGCGGGGCCAGCCCGCGTATGCTGCGCCCTGCGGGGCCCCACACGCCCCGACTGCTGACGCCCTTCTCATGGCCTGCCATGCCGCGCCCGAACCGTGTCACGCCACGCTCCGAACTGATCGCCGTGCCGGCCCGCGGCACGCTGATGGGCAATCGCGGCGTGCTGCACGACGCGCACGGACGGCTCACGGGCCGACGCTGGACCACCCGGGCCTGGGTAACCTGCCGTCTCTCCTTCAAGGGCCGGCACCGTCCGGTGATGGTGCCCGGGCGCTACACCGAGTTGTTCTTCCTGGACGAGGCCACCGCGCTGGCAGCCGGCCACCGCCCCTGCGGCGAGTGCCGCCGCGAAGACTACCGGCGCTTCAAGGCGCTCTGGCTGGCCGCCGCGGGGTTGGCGCCCGAGGCCCCCCTCGCCTCGCTGGACCGGCGCCTGCACGCCGAACGCACGACGCGCGGCCCCAGGGGCCAGACCCACCGCGCGGCCCTGGACGCGATCCCGGACGGCACGTTGGTGGCGTTGGACGATGCAGGCGCGCGGGATGATGCCTGGCTCGTGCTGGGCGGGGCCCTGCTGCGCTGGACGCCCCAGGGCTATGCGGAGCACCGGGCGCGACCGGCGGGCGCCACGGTGGACGTCCTTACGCCGCCCACCACCGTGCGTGTGCTGGCGCTGGGCTACCGGCCGGCCCTGCACGCCAGTGCCCAGGACGGCAGCCCGGACGCCTCAGCCCCACACGACCGCGCGCAACCGCGCGACCCAAGCGAAGGCGCACCATGAGCGACGCACTGATTGCACACTTTCGCCGGATGGCGCAGTACAGCACGCGGGCCAACGCGATCCTATACGCAGCCTGTGCACGTCTGCCCGATGCGGAGCGCAAGCGGGAACGGCCCGCGTTCTTCCGCAGCATCCACGGCACGCTGAACCACATCCTGGTGGGCGACCGCATCTGGCTGGCGCGCTTCGCGGGCCGGGAGGTGCCCTCCACGGGCCTGGACGCGATCCTCTACGAGGACTTCGACGCCCTGCACGCGGCCCGTACCGCGGAGGACGCCCGCATCGAAGCCCTGGCGGCGGGGCTGACCCCGGACTTCCTGGCGGGCTCGATCCGCTACGTCAACAACGAGGGCAAGCCCTACGACGACCCTGTGGCGGTGCTGCTGGCGCACTTCTTCAACCACCAGACCCACCACCGTGGCCAGGTGCACGGCCTGCTCTCGCACGCCGGTGTGCCCACGCCCGTGCTCGATCTGCACCGCGTGCTGCGTCCCGATCCCGTCCGGGCCTGAGCGGCCCGCGGTCCAGCGACCTTAATGCCCGCCGGCATTGGCCGCCCGGCCGCCGGCTATACCCAGGTGGAATGCGATTGCTTGAGACAATTATGCGATTGCGTCTCAGTCTAATATGTGTCACCGTCATCCGCGCCAACATCAACTCGCATCAACTCGAAAAAAATTGAGGCCAATTCATGATCTGGAGTGGAAATGGGAGTCTCTGCAATAATGAAATTGAAACGCATTCTCATATTTTGTTCTGCAATGCAGATTCCACCGCGAGTCGGAGGAACCGGCCGGATGCCCGCGGCACTGACGAGGCTGGTGGCGCTCGCTTTGGGAGTGGGATTGCTCGTCACCGTCGTTCCTCGGGCGCGGGCCGAGGAGTTTCACGTACGCTCGCCCATTGTGGAGCCGGGGGAGGCGGAGCTGGAGGTGCGGGGCGCGGAGGAGTGGAGCCGGGCTCAGCGCGCCTCGCGCGAGGACACGGCCGTGCTGGCCGCGGGCTATGGTGTCACGGAGCGCTGGTTCACCGAGCTGGAGCTGGAATGGGAGCGTCCGCCGGGCGGCCGGCTGCAGCGCACGGCGGCGGCCTGGGAGAACGTGGTGCAGCTCACCCCGCAAGGCCGCTACTGGCTGGACGCCGGACTCTACGCCGCAGTGGAAGCCGCCGCGCAGCGCGACCAACCGGACGTGCTGGCGGTCGGCCCTCTGCTGCAGAAGCAAGTCGGACGTCTGCTGGCCACGCTGAACCTGATCGCTGAGCGGCAGGCGGGCAGCCATGCGGACGGGGTGGTGCGCGGCACATATGCCTGGCAGGCGCGCTGGCTGATCCACGAGCCGCTGGAACCGGGTCTGGAGGGCTTTGGCGAACCGCACGAGCAACGGGCCGGGCCCGTGCTCTTCGGCACACTGCCCGTGGGGCACGCGTCCCGGCTGCGGTATGAGCTGGGCTACCTGGCGGGCCTGACCCGCGACACGCCCGACCACACCCTGAAGGCCGCGCTGGAACTGGAGTTCTAGGTTTTGGTGAAAATTGGGTCATCAAGCGGCTCGGCCGCTTGATGACCAGCAAAACTTCACTGTGGGGGCCGAGGCCCCTACGCCCCCATGGCTGGAAAGCGTTTCAAAACACAACCTGGCGCAGGCGACCCGCGAGGCTGGCCAAGCCGGGCTTGCGGCGGGTATCCTGGCCGCTCTGACACCACGACCGGCTGGCGCACGACGCAGCCGGCAAGCAAAGGGGTGGACGTGTACTTCGATTGGCGGCTGTGGGGCTTCACGCGGGGCGTGCGCGGGCGCATCGCCGGCACCGTGCTGCTGGGTCTGCTGGCGGCGGGCGTGGGGATCGTGCGCCTGGCGCTGCTGGGCTGGCTGCTGGCCCAGGTCTTCGCAGGCGCGCCCTTCAGCGCGCTGGTCTGGCCGGCGGCCGGCGTGGCGGGCGTGATGCTGCTGCGCGGCGTGCTGGAGTATGCCCGCAACCTGGCCGCCCACCACACCGCAGCGGCGGTGCAGCTCAACCTGCGGCGCCTGCTCTACGACCAGGTGGTGGCGCTGGGCCCGGCGCACTTCGGCCAGCAGCGCACCGGAGACGTGATCCTGTCCCTGGTGGACGGCGTGGAGCAGCTCGAAACCTACTTCGGGCAGTACCTGCCGCAGCTCTTCGTGGCGGCCGTCACGCCGCTGATCATCTTCGCCATCGTGGCGTTTCTGGACCTCCCGGTGGCCGCCGTGCTGACGGCCTTCGCGCTGATCACGCTGGTCGCGCCCTCGGTGTTTCACCGCTGGGACAGCGCCAACTCCAGGCATCGCATGCAGGCCTATGGGGATTTCGCCGCGGAGTTCCTGGATTCCGTGCAGGGCCTGGCCACGTTGAAGGCCTTCGGGCAGGCCGGCACGCGCACACAGATGCTGGCGGAGAAGGCGCACGCGCTGTTCCGCAGCACGATGTGGGTGCTGGCCACCAATTCCCTGGCGCGGGGCATCACGGACACGGGCATCGCCGTGGGCGCCGCTGCCACGCTGGGCTACGGCGCGTGGAGGGTGGAGCATGGGGCCATGAGCCTGACCGCGCTGCTGATGATCCTTATGCTGGGAGTCGAGGTGTTCCGGCCCCTGCGCGATCTGCGCGCGCTGCTGCACCAGGGCATGACCGGGCTCTCCGCGGCCATGGGCGTGTTCGCCATCCTGGACGCCCGCCCGCAGGTGCGCGACGAAGCCGCCGCCCAGCCGCCGTCGGAGCCACTGGCAGCCACGGTGGAGTTCGCGGACGTGCACTTCGCCTATCCAGGTGGACGCCGCCCGGCCCACGACGGGCTCAGCTTCCAGGTGAAGGCGGGCGAGCGCGTGGCCATCGTGGGGGCCAGCGGCGCGGGCAAGTCCACGCTGGTCAAGCTGCTGCTGCGGCTCTACGACCCGCAGGCGGGCGCCGTGCGCCTGGGCGGGCACGACCTGCGCACGCTGCCGCTGGCCACCGTGCGCGGCCAACTGGCCGTGGTGAACCAGGACACCTACCTCTTCCACGGCACGGTGGAGGAGAACCTGCGCCTGGGCAATCCGGACGCCAGCCAGGCCGAGTTGGAGGCCGCCGCGCGGGCGGCCAACGCCCACGGCTTCATCGAGCGCCTGCCGCACGGCTATGCCACGGTGGTGGGCGAGCGCGGGCTGCGCCTCTCCGGGGGCCAGCGGCAGCGCATTGCCATCGCGCGGGCTTTACTGCGCGATGCGCCCATCCTGGTGCTGGACGAAGCGCTCTCCTCCGTGGATGCGGAGAACGAGGCGGTTATCTCCGAGGCCCTGGAGCGTCTGATGGCCGGGCGCACCACGCTGATCTTCGCGCACCGGCTCTCCAGCGTGATCGGCGCGCACCGCATTCTGGTGTTGGCGGAGGGCCGCGTGGCCGAGCAGGGCACCCATGCCGAGCTGATGGCTCTGGGCGGCCGCTACCACGCGCTGATGGCCGCGCAGGCTCAGGACGCCGAGCGCGCCGCGAGCCAACCCGGCGAGGCGCTGCTCTTCACCGAGGGCGCGGGGCAGGTGGGCGAACCTTCGGCGAGCGACGTCGCCGCAGAAGCCCGTGCCCAGACCGAGCCCACGGACGCCATCCTGCGGGCCGAGGGCATGGGCTGGACGCAGGCCGCCATGGAGCTGCTGCGCATGGTGGCGCCCTGGCGCGGCCAGCTCTCGCTCACCTTCGCCCTGGGCGTGGCGCGCGTGGCCGCGTTCATCGGCGTGGGCGTGCTGAGCGCGCTGATGGTGGCCGCAGTGAAGCAAGGCACGCCCTGGGGCGGCTACCTGATCGCGCTGGCCGTCGTGGCACCGGCGGCGGGGGTGCTGCACTGGCTGGAGTCGTGGATCGCGCACGACATGGCCTTCCGCTTGCTCTCCGAGCTGCGCATCGCGCTGTTCCGGCAGTTGGACCGGCTGGCGCCGGGCTACCTGCTACGGCGCCGCAGCGGCGATCTGGTGGCCATGGCCACGCAGGACGTGGAGACGGTGGAGTACTTCTTCGCGCACACGGTGGCACCTGCGTTCGTGGCGGTGTTGGTGCCGGCGGCCGTGCTGGGCACGCTGGCCTGGAGCGGCTGGCCGCTGGCCGCGGCGCTGGTGCCTTTCCTGGCGCTGGTCGCCTTCAGCCCCTTCGCCATGCGGCGCCGCATCGATGCGTTGGGCTCGCGGGCCCGCGAGGCCCTGGGGGCGCTGAACGCCCATGCCGTGGACAGCGTGCAGGGGCTGGCCGAGCTGGTGGCCTTCCAGGCCGAGCGGCGGAGGGGCGCGGAGTTCGTGGCGCGCATCCGCGCCCACCATCGCGTGCGGTTGCCGTTCTTCGCGGATCTCACGCTGCAGATGGCGCTGCTGGAGGTGGCCACGGGCCTGGGCGGGCTGGCCGTGATCGTGACCGGGGCGTGGCTGGTGCAGACCGGGCGGGTTGAGAGCGCGCTGCTGCCCCTGCTCACGCTGCTGGCCATGGCGGCCTTCCTGCCCATCTCGGAGATCGCCAACATCGGGCGCCAGCTTGCCGATACGCTGGGCGCCACGCGCCGCGTCTGGGCCGTTCACCACGAGCCGGTGCTGGTGCAGGACGGCCCCGGTGTACCGCCGGAAGCCTTTGCGCGCCCGGCCTCCATGGCCATGGAAGGCGCCACCTACCGCTACTTCCACGGCAACCGGCCGGCCCTGCGGGACGTCACGCTGGAGGTGCCGGCGGGACGCACCGTTGCCCTGGTGGGTCCTTCCGGTGCGGGCAAGAGCACGGCGGCGCACCTGCTGATGCGCTTCTGGGATCCCCAGACGGGCGTGGTGCGGCTCAACGGCAGCGACTTGCGCGACTTCCCGCTGGAAGCGCTACGGGGCCAGATCGCGCTGGTCACGCAGGATACCTACCTCTTCAACGACACGCTGGGCGCCAACATCCGCATTGCCCGACCCGAGGCCAGCGAGGCGGAACTCACCGCGGCAGTGGGGCGCGCGGCGTTGGACGCGTTCGTGGCCGCGCTGCCGGAGGGCCTGGAGACCCGGGTGGGCGAGCGCGGCGTGCGCCTGTCCGGCGGGCAGCGCCAGCGCGTGGCCATTGCGCGGGCGTTCCTGAAGGACGCGCCCGTGCTGATCCTGGACGAGGCGACCTCGCACCTGGACGCGATCAGCGAGGCGCTGGTACGGCGGGCGCTGGACGAGCTGATGGCGGAGCGCACCACGGTCGTCATCGCGCACCGGCTTTCCACCATCCGCTCGGCCCACCGCATCGTCGTGCTGGACGACGGCCGCGTGGCCGAGATAGGCACCCATGCCGAGCTGCTGGAGCGCGGCGGCCTCTACGCGCACCTGGTGAGCCGCCAACTGGCCGGGGCGGAAGGACGTCGGGCGGTGCCGGCGGCAGACTGATCTCCCTCAAGGAGGCAGCGATGGAACAGTGGAAGCAGGTCAAGGAGCGCGGACACATTCACCCGGACCCCAATCCCGTGATGGTGCTGCCTAGCCCCAAGCGCTTGCGTGTGCTCTTCGGGGGCGAGGTGCTGGCGGACAGCGCCCGAGCGCTGCTGCTGCGCGAGAAGGGACACCTCCCGGTGTACTACGTGCCGCGTGAGGACGTGCATATGGAGCATCTGCAACCCACCGAGCACCACACCCACTGCCCCCGCAAGGGCAACGCGTCGTACTTCACGCTGCGCGCAGGTGGACGCACGGAGGAGAATGCCGCCTGGAGCTACGAGACCCCGCTGCCCGGGGCAGAGTCCATCGCGGGGCATCTGGCATTCTACTGGGAGCGCATGGACGGCTGGTACGAGGAAGACGAAGAGATCCTCGTGCACCCCCGCGATCCCTTCGTGCGCGTGGACATCCTGGACAGCACGCGCCGGGTGCGGGTGACGCTGGGCGGGGAGGTGGTGGCCGATTCCACCCACGCCCGGTTCCTGTTCGAAACGGGGCACCCCACGCGCCATTACCTGCCACGCGAGGACGTGCGCATGGATTTGTTGCAGCCCTCCGACGCGCACACCCGCTGCCCGTACAAGGGCGAAGCGCATTACTGGCATGCAAGCGTCGGCGGGCAGACGTATGAAAACGTGGTATGGAGCTATCCGCAGCCGGTACGCGAAGCGGCCCCAATCGCCGGATACTTGTGCTTCTACGCCGAACGCGTGGATACAGTCGAAGTCTCCCCGCCGGACGGCGCTCTGCCGAAGGGCGCCCGGTAAGGCGCCCACCAGCCGGCCGTTGCCGCACCCGCCCTAGTCGAAACGGATCACCGAGCGGGCCACCTTGTTGCCCGCGCGCATGTCGTCAAGGCCCTGGTTGACCTGATCCAGGGTCAGCTCCTGCGAGACCAGATCGTCCAGGTTCAGCTTGCCCTCCTGGTACAGTCCCACCAGCTTGCCGAGGTCGTACTTGAACTGCGCGTTCCCGAACAGCGTGCCCTTCACCGTCTTGGCATAGAGCGGCAGCACGAACGGCGAGACGGCGATACCCTGTGCGTCCGCGCGGCCGACGCCCACGATCACCGTGGTGCCGCCCTTGGCCGTGGCATTGAAGGCCAGCGCCACGGTCTCCTCCATGTGCTCGCCCACCACCTCGAAACCATAGTCCGCGCCCACGCCCTCAGTCAGCTCCATCACCTGCCCGAGCACACCCATGATGTCGTGGTTGTTCTGAATGGTGTGCGTGGCTCCGAACTTCTTGGCCAGCACGAGCTTCTCCTCGTGCACGTCGATAGCGATGATCTTCGAGGCCCCGCTGAGCGCGCAGGCCTGGATGGTGTTCAGGCCCAGCCCGCCTGCGCCCACCACGACCACCGCATCGCCCGGGGCCACCTGCACCGTGCGCCAGGCAGCGCCGAAGCCCGTGGTGGCGCCACAGCCCAACAAGCACACCTTCTCCAGCGGCACATCCGGAGCCACCTTCACGGCGGAAAGCTCCGGCACCACGGCATACTCCGCGAACGTGGAGACGAACAGCCAGTGGTTGAGAGGATCGCCGCCCTGGGTGTGCATGCGCGTCTCGCCACCCGGCAGCTTGCCGCTCAGCAACTGCGCACCCAGATCGCACAGGTTCGGCCGCCCGCGGTGACACCAGTTGCAGTGTCCGCAAGCTGGGAGGAACGTGAGAATCACGTGATCGCCCGGCTGGAAGCGCGTCACGCCTGCGCCCACCTCCTTGATGACGCCGGCGCCCTCGTGGCCCAACACCATCGGCATGGGGATCGGCCAGTCGCCTTGGATGCAGTGCAGGTCGCTGTGACAGATGCCGGTGGCCTTCATCTGCACCAGCATCTCGCCCGCGCCGGGCGGGTCCAGCTCGATCTGCTCCACCGCCAGCGGCGCGTTGGGCTCATACAGAATCGCGGCTTTCGTCTTCATTTCCCCTCCCGATGGATATGGAATCGGATGGCGCGCGGCCGCTCCCCCGAGCGACGGCGCCGACGGTCATTCGTAGCGCGCGCCCCTACCGGCTACAAGCACGCGGGCGCACAGACCGAACGTGCTACCCCAGCGCGGCACGCACCTCGTGCTCCGGGTGCACGGCCTCTCCGCTGGCGCGCTCGAACAGATGGTAGCGGCGCAGGTGCACACGCACGGTCTCGCCCACACTACCGGGCGTGCTGGGCGCCACCTTGGCCACCAGCGTGTCCGGTCCCACGTGCAGGGTCAGCACGCGGGACTGCGCCAGGGGATCGTCCTCGACCTCCGTTACCCGTGCACTGAAGCTGTGGACGCTTTCTTCCGCCGGCATCGCGTCCGACGCACCGCCCTCGGCGTCCACGGCGACGTCCTCTGGCCGCACACCGATGGTGTAGCCGGCCAGCCCCGGCACCAGCGTCTCGCTGGCCAGGAAGCTGATGGGCGCCACGTCGCTGTGCAAATTGAGAAAGTCCGCGACGAACATGTTGCGCGGATGCTCGTACAGCTCACGCACGGTGCCCACTTGTTCCAGCGTGCCTTCGTTGTGATCGTCGTGGGAGTGCATGCGCATCACCCCAATCAGATCCCCGAGCAGCACTGCCTCCTGTTGGTCGTGGGTCACGTAGACCGTGGTGATGGCAAACTCCCGCAGCAGCGTCCTCAGGTGCACGCGGTAGCGGCTGCGCAACTTGGCATCGAGGTTCGTGAAGGGCTCGTCCAGCAGAAACAGCTCCGGCTCGCGCGTGATGCAGCGCCCCAGCGCCACCCGCTGCTTCTCGCCGCCGGACAGGCGTGGCGGGCGACGCTCCAGCAGATAGGAGATATCCACGTCCAGCAGCTCGCTGGTGCGGCGGAACATCTCCTCGCGCATGCGGGTCAGCTCCGGCGTCTTGCGGCGGAAAAAGAAGTACGAGGTGATGTTCTGCCGCGACGTGAGGTGCGGATACAGCGCGTAGCTCTGGAACAGGTAGCCGATGCGGCGCTCGCCAGGGCTGATCCCCGCCACGTCCTGCCCGTTGTAGAGCACGCGCCCGCTATCCGGCGCATCCAGACCCGCGATGATGCGCAGCAGGGTGGACTTGCCGCACCCGCTGGGGCCAAGCAGCACGAGCGTCTGCCCGTGCGGGACGGTGAGCGTCAGCTTGTGCAACTCGAAGGCGCGAGCGCGGCCCAGCCGGAAGCCGGTCGCGATGCGGCCCCGCGACACGCTGATCTCGGAGAGACGGATGGTCGTCATGGGTGCCGTGCCGGCACGGGTGCGAAGGCGCAAATAAGACGGGGGCACGACGGTCCCCCCGCTTACCCATACCACATTTCCGCCGGGATTGACGCCTGCGCCCGATCAGCGCGGAGCGAGGCAGGTCCGCAGCGACTTGGCGAGGTCCCGCATCAGCGTGAAGTAGAGCGCGGTACCTGCCGGCAGGTCGGCGCCCAGGGGGTCCAGCACACCGGCCCGGATATCGCTGCCCTCGATGAGAATGCGCACGAGGTGGGGCTGAAACTGCGGCTCGGCGAACACACACACGGCACCGGCATCCCGAATGCGCTCGCGCAACTCGATCACCCGGCGGGCCCCCGGGGGCTGATCGGGCTCCACGGTGATGGCACCCACCGCGTGCAGGCCATATCGATGTTCGAGATACGCGTAGGCATCGTGGAACACCAGGAACGGCCGCTCGCGCACTGGCTCCAGGCGCTTTGCCAGTTCGTGATCCAGCGCCGCGATGCCGGCCCGCAGGTGCTGGGCATTGGCACGATAGGCTGCGGCGTGGGGCGGGTCGGCCTGGGCCAGCACGTCCGCGATGGTGGCGACCATCGCCTCGGCATTGCGTGGATCGAGCCATACGTGGGGATTGTAGGCTCCGGGTCCGTGGGACTCATCCTCGTCGTGCCCCCACACGCCGCCTTCGCGCTGGGGCAGCCGCGCCACGCCGGGTGCCTCGGCCAGGGCCACCACACGGGCCTCGCCGGCCAGGGCCGCCAGCGGCCCACGCAGGAACAGCTCCAGCTTGGGGCCCACCCAGAACACCACCTGGGCCTCCCTCAGCGCACGGGCCTCCGAGGGGCGCAGGGTGTAGGCGTGCGGCGATGCCCCCCCACGCACCAGCAGGGCTGGCGTGCCCACGCCCTCCATCACGCCGGCCACGAGCGAGTGCACGGGCTTGATGGAGGCGACCACCGTCGGGGCCGTACCGGCGGCCGCCGCAGGGCGCGCGACCAGTCCCGCCACGGCGACGACAACCACACCGGCCAGCATGACCGGCAGCAAGCCCCAGCGTGCAGCCAAGCTTCGCGATCCGAAGCCGAACGTCCACCGTGCTCGCCCCATCGTTGTCATTGCCCGCCAATGGTTATATTGTAACATTTAGATTGCACGAGCCATCGCAGACTGGTTGTCTCTCGTGAGATGAGAACTTAGCCATCAGAGATGTTATAACATTGCATTTTGGCGAGTGCACGGAAGAATACGAGGCATGCATGGCAGCGGAGCGCACGACCGCCCGGAGACACGACCACCACCACTGCGTGCAGCAGGCCCTCGTCAGCGCGGAAGGGCTCTGCGCGGACAACGGCAGGCGCCTGACCGCCCTGCGGCGGCGGGTGCTGCGTGAGGTGTGGCGGGGTCACGACGCGGTGAAGGCCTATGACATCCTGGAGCGGTTGGGCGATGCTGAGCGGGCGGCCAAGCCGCCCACGGTATACCGGGCGCTGCAGTTCCTCCAGGAACAGGGGCTGGTGCACAGACTGGAGAGCCTGAACGCCTTCGTGGGCTGTGCAGAGCCACATCGCTCACACCAGGGCCAGTTCTTGATCTGCCGGCAGTGCGGTGCCGTGCACGAGATTCACGTGCCGCAGATTGCCACGGCGGTGAACCGCCTGGCGCAACAGGAGGGATTCAAAGTGGAGCGTCAGATGGTGGAGGTGCTGGGGACATGTCAACGTTGCCGCTGAACCCGCCGCCACACGCGCCGCGTATCCCGCTAGCGCAGGGCGAGCGGCTGGTGGAGGCGCGCGGCCTTACCGTGCGGGCCGGCCGGCGCGAACTGCTGAGCAGCGTCGATATGGCCGTGCACGCCAGCGAGATCGTCACGCTGATCGGGCCCAACGGCGCGGGCAAGACAACGCTGGTGCGCGCACTGCTGGGCATTCTGCGCCCTTCGGACGGCGAAATCTGGCGCCGGCCGGGTCTCCGCATCGGCTACCTGCCGCAGCGCATGCACGTAGAGCCCACGCTGCCACTCACGGTGCATCGCTTTCTGACGCTGGCCTATGCGGCGGACGGAGACGCAGTGCGTGCGGCCCTGGCGGAGGTCGGGGCAGAGCGACTCGAGCACCAACTGCTCAGCGAGCTTTCCGGCGGCGAGTTCCAGCGCGTGCTGATGGCGAGGGCGCTGGTGCGCAACCCGGAATTGCTGATCCTGGACGAGCCCGTGCAGGGTGTGGACGTGTCCGGGCAATTGGACCTTTACGACCTGATTGCGCACATCCGCGACGCGCATGGCTGTGGCGTGCTGCTGATCTCGCACGACCTGCACCTGGTGATGTCTGCCACGGACCGCGTGGTGTGCCTGAACCAACACGTGTGCTGCCATGGACACCCCGAGTCGGTGCTGCGCGACCCGGCGTATCTGAACCTGTTTGGGCCCCGTGCTGCCAGCGGGCTGGCTGTCTACACGCATGCGCGGGGGCACGACCACGCGCACCACGGCAGGCCTCCGCACGCGCCCGATTCCTGATCATCGCAAATTCAGCCGTGCCCGGTGCCTGACACCACGCACCGCGATCTCTCACGCACTCCCCCTTGGCAGGCCGGAGCAGGCATGTTTGACGACTTCATCTGGCGCGCCCTGCTGGGCGGCATCGGCGTGGCCGTGGTGGCCGGGCCGCTGGGCTGCTTCGTCGTCTGGCGGCGCATGGCCTACTTTGGCGATGCCCTAGCCCATGGGGCGCTGCTCGGCGTGGCGCTGGGCTTCGCGCTGGATATGAATCTCAATGCCAGCACGCTGCTGGCCTTCGTCGTGTTCACGCTGGCCCTGGCGAGCCTGCAGGCCCAGCGCAGGCTGGCCACGGACACCCTGCTGGGCATCCTCTCCCACGCCGCGCTGGCCTTGGGATTGGTGACGATCAGCTTCATGGAGCGGCTGCGGGTGGACCTGATGGGCTACCTCTTCGGCGACATCCTGGCCGTCACGCGCACGGACCTGCTGTGGATCTACGGTGGCGGCGTGCTGATCCTGGCCGTAATGGTGCTGCTGTGGTCCCGGCTGGTCTCGATCACGGTGCACGAGGAACTGGCACGGGCGGAGGGCCTGCCCGTGGGTACACTGCGGCTGGTACTGATGCTGCTGATCGCACTGGTGATCGTGGCGGCCATGAAGATCATTGGCATCCTGCTGATCACGGCCCTGCTTATCATCCCGGCCGCTGCCGCGCGCACCTTTGCGCGCAGCCCGGAGCAGATGGCCGTGCTGGCCAGTGCGCTGGGGGCGCTTGCGGTGCTGGGCGGGCTGGGCGCCTCGCTGCGCTGGGATACGCCCTCCGGGCCATCGGTGGTGGTCTGCGCCGCCGTGCTGTTCGCGCTCACACTGGCGGCCGAGAGCGGCTGGCGCCGCCTGCGCCACGCCACCTGACCACAGGGCCGCACCTCCATCGGGGCACCCTAGTGAGCGCGCCCCTCTCCCTTCCACGCTTCGCGTTGATTCGCCCCGGGGCGGCTGCACAGCCCCCGGCAATCATTCAGCCCGGTTCCTCACTGGGTGGCAGGATGGCAGACGTCGAGAGGCTGGCCGGATTGCGCGGCTGCCAGCGCCCCGCATCCACCGCTGAGAAGAACGCCTCCAGGTGGCCGTTGAACGCGGTCGGGTCCTCCAGGTTGATCGTGTGCCCGCACTTGGGCATCACGACCAGGGCGGATGAGAGGATGCTGCGCTTCATGAGCAGCCCCGGCTCCAGGCAAGGCTCGTCCTCGTCACCCGTCATCACCAGCGTGGGCACGTCCAGTTTGCGGAGTTGCGGCTCCAACTGCCCCACTGAAGGACGGCGCCGCTGCACGCCGCGCATGGTCATGGCATGGCCAATGGACGACGACGCACGAAGCTGCTCGTAGAATTCCTGCCAGCCGCGCGGATCATTGTCCATGAACTGCACCCGCGTCGGCCCGCGCGCATAGAAGTCCGCCGCCGTCTGCATGCCATCGCGCTCGAAGCGGGCGGCCACCTGCTCCACGTCGCGCTCCCACTTGCTCCGGTCCGTGTCGCTTCCATAGCCGCAACCGGCGATCACCAGCGAGCGACAACACTCCGGGTGGCGCAGCCCAAAGATGAGCGCGGCGTAGCCGCCCATCGAGAAACCCACGATGTGCGCCTGCTGCAGGCCAAGGTGATCCAGCAGACCCAGCAGGTCGTCCACGGCAATGTCCTGCGAATAGGCCTCCACCTGCTCCGGCACGTCCGACGGCGGATAGCCGCGCGCGTTGTACGTAATGCAGCGATAGCGGCGCGAGAAGTGCCGCACCTGCGGCTCCCAGCTACGGTAGTCCCCGGCAAACTCGTGCACGAATACGACCGGTACGCCGGAGCCGGTGTCCTCGTAGTAGAGGTTCACCCCGTTGATTTCTGCCTTGGGCATCGCATGCTCCTGGGTTGTCGGATGCGGGAACGCCAGTCCGGGCGTCGGGCCATGGCCGGCGCCCCCTGGGGAACCACCGGGCGTTGGGCAGCGCCTCAGCGCGCTTCGCGCAGAGCCCCGCGGACGATGGTGATGGCCTCGTCGATCTGATCGCGTGAAACGTCCAGGTGGGTCACGGCGCGCATGCGGGTGCCGTCGCCGCCTCCGATGCGCAGCCCGTCCGCGGCGAGGCGCTCGCTAAGCTGACGCGCCGTGAAGCCGGTGCCGGCCACATCGAAGAACACCATGTTGGTGTCCACCTGCGGCGGATCCAGCACGATGCCCGGGATATCCACCAAGCCCGCCGCCAATGCCTGGGCATTGGCGTGATCCTCCGCCAGCCGCTGCACATGGTGCTCCAGCGCGTAAAGACCCGCTGCGGCGAGGATGCCCGCCTGCCGCATGGCGCCCCCGAACAGGTGCTTGCAACGCCAGGCCTCTTCGATGAAGGCCCGGCTACCGGCGATGACAGCACCCACGGGGCACCCCAGGCCCTTGCTGAGATCGATCCACACCGAATCGCAGAGTGCCGCATAGTCCCGCGCTGAAACGCCGCTTGCCACGACCGCGTTCAGCAGCCGCGCACCGTCCATGTGCACGGCCAGCCCGTGTTCGTGGGCCACCGCCGCCACCTCGCGCACGGTGGCGAGCGGCCAGATGCTCCCTCCGCCCGCATTGCTGGTCTGCTCGATGGAGACCAACCGCTGCCGGGGCCGCTTCACCCCCGGCGAAGCGAGTGCGGCGCGCACCGCGTCCGGCGCGAAAATACCGCGATCCCCCTCCAACCCCCGCAGCATCACACCGGCGTGCACGGCCGGCCCGCCGCCCTCCGAGGTGATCGGGTGTGCCGTGCGGTGCAGCATCACCTCATCGCCGGGACGGCAGTGCACCGCGAAGCCGATAATGTTGCACATCGTGCCGGACGGCAGGAACAATGCCGCCTCCTTGCCTAACAGGTCGCAGACCTGCTCGCAAAGGCGGTTGACGCTGGGGTCCTCCCACGACTGCTCGTCGCCCACCTCCGCCTCGGCCATGGCACGGCGCATTCCGGGGGTGGGTCGGGTCTTGGTGTCGCTGTAAAGGTCGATGCGAATCGGGTTCACAAGTCCCCTGGGACCGAATTATGATGGGTAGTGGGTGCGTTCGTGCCACATTTCCCGTGGCGCCCCGCCCCTTCCCCCGGAGACGCCATGCGACTGCCGCGCTTCCGTTGGCTGCTGCTGGCTGTGGTGCTGCTGGCGGCATTGGCCACGGCGGTAATCTTCGTGCAACGCGAGCGTCTGGCCGCGGACTACCTGACCCACGGCCGGGAACTGGTGGCACACGGCCGCCCGCGCTCCGCCCTTGGCGACTTCACACTGGCCATCCTGCTCACGCCGCAGGAGCATGCCGGCTATCTGGACCGCGCCCGCGCGTATCAGGCACTCCAGATGCCACGGGAGGCCGTGGCCGACCTGACCACTGCCATCGCCCTGGCGCCGGAGCAACCGGAACTGCACTACCTGCGGGCCCTGCTGCTGGCGGGCCCGCTGCGCGATCCCCGCTCGGCCGTGCACGACTTCGACACGGTGCTGCGATTGGAGCCTACCAGAGCCGAGGTCTATTACCGACGCGGATTGGCCTATGAGCAAATCAACAATTCGCAACACGCTCTCAAGGACTACACCCGTGCCATCGAGTTGCAGCCCGACATGGCGGAAGCCTATCTACAGCGGGCCGGCATCCATGCCCGCTTCCGGCAGCGCCCACGCCAGATCGCCGACCTCACCGCCGTGCTGCGCCTGCGGCCTGAGGCCACTGAGCTGTACGCCCAACGCGGCCGGGCCTATCTGGCTGAGCGCGCCTTTGCCGAAGCCGTGGCGGACTTCGACCGGGTGCTGCAGCGGCAACCCTACGCACATCTCCATTTCGACCGCGGCACCGCACACCTGAACCTGGGTCAATACCGCGCCGCCATTGCAGATTTCAACCGCGCCCTGCGCCGCAATCCCTTCGCCATCGCCGCCTACTATAATCGCGCCCGCGCCTATAGTGCCCTGGGCGAAACGCGACGCGCGCGCGTGGATTGGACCATCGTCTGCGAGCTACAGGCCAGCGGGCAGTCCGAAGCCTGCTTCCAGGCCCAGAGCGGGTATCGGAACCTGTAGCCCTCAGACCTGCACGCCCAGTGCATCCATGAAGCGGTGCCGGAGCAAGGTGGGGCTCTTGGGCGGCTTCCCGGTGCGAGGCTGCTGCTCCACCAGGGCGTGCAGAAACCACGGGCCTTCTTCCACCAGCGCGCGATCCACGGCGGAGCTGAAGGCGGCCAAGGTTTCCACCCGTTCCGCATGTGGGAACCCCGCACCCTCGGCAATACGCGCCAGATCGGCACGGGCCGAGGTGGCCGTGGGCTGCCTTCCGGTCAGGTAGTGCGCCCGGTTGTCGAACACCACGTGCACGAGGTTGCGTGGAGCGCGCCAGCCCTCGCTTGCCAGGGAGTTCAGGTTCATCAGCAGCGCTCCGTCCCCATCCAGCACGATCACCCGGCGGTCCGGCTGGGCAGTAGCCATCCCCAGACCGATGGAGCAGGCCATGCCCATGGAGTTCCACAGGTAGAAGTTCTCCGGCCGTTCGTTGGCCGCGGCCAGCTCGTACTTGACGTGACCCAGCGACGCTACCGCCAGCGCGTTGCCCAGGTGGCTCGCCAGGTACTCCATGGCTTCCTGCGAGTTGATCATGCCCTGCCTTCCTGGTTGGATTGCGAGACGTTTCGGGTGCTTGATTGGCATCCGGCAATTTCCTGTTTCACGCATAGCACACGCGCAGCGCCCGCGGCATGGGGGTCGCAGCGCGGGGCATCCGGCTGCCACGCGGGCATCACACCGTGAGCTGTATCCACGGACGGTGCGCGCACCGCCTATTCCTCCGCGACCAACCGCGCGGCCTGCTCCAGTGGCACCGGAGCGTCCTCCAGCAGCAGCGCTCCCGCGCGGCCATCCCAGTCCGTGCCACCGTCCGCCGCCAGTGGATCGTGCGGCTCCAACCGATGCGCCAGCACCATGCGCGCCAGCAGCAGGCGCCGCGCATCGCCGCCCGCACCTCCCAGACGCGCACCCTCCCAAGTGAGCAGCGCTGCACTGGCAGCGTGATACAGCCCGCTGGCGGCCTGACGTGCCAGCGGCTCAGCGTCCGGCTTGGAGGCCACCTCCGCCGCGAAGGCGACGGCGCGTCCCGCGGCAGCCTTGACGCGGGCACGGAAGGCGACCGGCACGCCATCGGCAGCGGACAGCCGCTCGTAGAGCCCCTCCGCCAGAGGCTCGTGCGCACCCTCCTTTCGGACGGCACGAGTGATCACGTCCAGCGCATTGATGTTGCTCGTTCCCTCCCACAGCACGCCCAGGTGGGCGTCGCGCACGAGGCGGGCGTTGACCCAGTCCTCGATGTATCCGTTGCCTCCGCGCACCTCCATGGCCCCCGTGGCAACCTGTATGTTGTCGCGGCAGGCGCGGAACTTCAGCAGCGGCGTGAGAATGCGCAGCGCAGCATGCGCCGCGGAATCTCCGTCGTTCGCGGCGCCCATGGTGTGGGCCGTGAAGAGTGCCAGCGAGAGTACCTGCTCTGTGGGCACCAGCAGCTTCAACAGCTGACGCCGCAGCAGGGGCAGTTCGATCAGACGACGCCCGAAGGCCGTGCGGTACCGGGCCACCTGCAGTGATTCATTGAGGCAGCGCCGCATCATCCCGGCTGCCCGCACCCCGTGAGACAAACGAGAGAGGTTCACCTGCTCCAGCATCTGCTTGAGGCCGCGATTCAGCTCGCCCACCTGATACGCCACCGCGCCCTCCAGCACGATCTCTCCACTGGCCATGGAGCGTGTGCCCAGCTTGTCCTTCAGCCGCACGATGCGGTACGCATTGCGCCGCCCATCCTCCAGACGCCAGGGCATGGCAAACAGCGCCAGCCCGCGCGTGCCGTCCGGCGCCCCCTCCGGCCGCGCCAACAGCAGGGCCACGTCGCCGTCCGCATGCGAGCAGAACCATTTGTCCCCCGTGACGCGCCAGTGGTCACTCTCGCGGCGGGCGGTGGTTTCGATGCCACCCACGTCCGAGCCGCCTGTCTTTTCCGTCATGAACTGGGCACCCTTCCAGAGGTCTTCCATATCCTGCGCCAGCATGCGCGGCAGAAGGCGCTCCCGTAGCGCGGCATCGCCAAAGCGCTCGACCAGGTGCGCTGAGGTGTCCGTCACGCTGATCGGGCACATCAGCCCGAACTCGGCCTGGGTGAACAGGTATTGGAAGGCGTACTTGGCCATCGGCGGCAGCGGCTCCGGCCAGCCCAGCACACCGCCGCGATGCGTCATAGCGTGCAGCCCGAACTCGCCGAAGGCGATGCGCTCCATCTCGCGGTAGGCCGGATGGTAATCGATATACGCCTCGTCGCGCCCGAAGCGATCCCGCGGGCGCAGCTCGGGCGGATGCTTGTCCGCCTGCTCCGCCAGCTCATCCAGCCGCCCCCCGGCCAGCTCGCCCATGCGCTGCAGGTGTGGCTCCAGGTGCTCCCGCAGTGGCCCTGCGAGGTACAGGCCCAGCAGGCCCTGGAGGGCCGCATCAATCGCGTAGATGTTCAGCCCCCGGCAATCGGGGGCGATGCGCTCCGAACCGTTGCACGCATCTGTGGCTGGGCTTGCCTGGGCTACAGGATGGGCGGTCATGGGCAGGCTCCCTGGCGGAAGGAGGATTGTGCCACGGCGCAAGGCCGCGTCCCATTGCCTACCACAGTCGGCAGCGACGCTCCACGCACACCACTTTTACTTGGTCATTGGCTGCAGGGCGCACGGATTCAGCGCACGGCCAGCAGAGCCTCGGCCAGTTCGGCAAAGCCGGCGCCACCCTCGTCCTGCGTGACCCAGCGCGGGGGATGCGCGATGAGGTCGGCCCACTGGCGCACGTTGGCGACGCCCACGGCATTGGGGAAGTGGCGGAACATGGGCTCATCGTTGGGCGAGTCGCCCGCATACACAACCTGGACCCTGACCGCCGCCAACTCCTCCCCAAAGACCTCGTCGAACAGGCACGCCGTCATGCCCAGTTTGTCGTAGGCGCCGAACCAGCCGTTGACGTGGATGGAACTGACCTTGGCCGTGGCGCCCGCCGCCTCGAACAGGGCCACGATGCGCTGCACGGCCTCGCGGGGCAGCGGCGGCACGTCCTCGCAGAAGTCGATGGCCAGGTCCGCCTCGCGGTAAGCCTGATCCGCCGCGACGGCCGCGCCGGGCACCTCGGCCAGAATTCGCGCGGCCAGGGCATCCAGCCGCTGCCGGTCCGCCGCACGTTCCGTAGCGGACTTTGCATAGCGCCGCACCATGCGTTTCGCGGCCGTGTCATAGTGGAAGTATAGAGCGCCATTCTCCCCCACCACGCCGTCCACGGGCCACATGCGCGCGATGTGGTCGCACCAGCCCGCGGGTCGCCCGGTGATGGGCACCACGCGGATGCCCGCATTGTGCAGCCGCTCCAGCGCTGTGTAGGCCACCGCCGGCAGCCGACCGCCGTGGGTGAGCGTGTCGTCGATGTCCGTCAGCACGAACCGCACGGCACGGCGCGCCTCGACAGGAAAGTGGGCAAGGGGTTCCATAGGACGCATGCTGGATGCCGGCACGCCGAGCCGTAGCGACCGCGGCTACTCGGTACCGCCCTCCTCCTCCCCGGGCAGAGGTTGCACGGGAGAGCGACCGGACAGCGTGCGGTTGATGCGGTCGAACAGGCCCAGCAGCACCGGCAGTTCCCGCGTGTCCGGCTCGATGCGACGCAGCAGGCGCTTCATCAGATCCGGCAGCGGCTCGGGCGTGCCCTTGCCATAGAAGCCGCTTCGGATGGCGGCCTCTTCCACCAGCCGCTCCAACTGTTGCAGGTCGCCTTCGCGAGCGCGATCCGTGGCAGGCAACTCGTCAATGCGGTGCCAATCCAGGCGGCTCACCTCGGACAAAGCCAGCAGCACAGCTTGAGCCAGGTTGAACGACGGGTTGGCCCCGGCCGATGGAATGCGCACCAGCCAGCGGCAGGCGGAAAGGTGCTCGGCGCGCAGCCCTGTATCCTCCGGCCCGAACATCAGCGCGGTCTCCACCGGCGGCCGCTCGCGCAGGCCGGCCACCCAATCCGGCAGCAGCACGTGGCTGGGCCGGTGGCGGCCATGGCGCGCAGTGAAGCCGACCACCTCCTGCATGGGCGCCAGGGCTTCGGCCAGTGTCTCGTGCACCTGGGCTTGCTCCAGCACGTCCGTGGCCCAGCAGGCCGTGGTGGCCGCGCGTTCGGAATCATAGCGCGGCGGAGCCACCAGGTGCAGATTGGCGAAGCCCAGATTGCTCATTGCGCGGGCGACGGAGCCCACGTTGAGGCTGTCCCCCGGCTCCACCAACACCACGTGCAGACGCGACCGGGCTTCCGTAGCGGGCAAGCTGGCGGCCTCGCGGGCCGAACGGGAAGGGTTGGAGGAATTCACGGCAGTGATTGAAGAGAGGCACAGGATCGAGTGGTGACCCCGTCAGTGTACGGCACGGCACGGGCGACCGGCAACGCATAGCAGAGGCGCGCGAGGCCAGCGCATTGACCTTCCGCGCCGGATTGCTCAGAATTACAGATGCTTGAAGGCCCGCGGATGGGCGCCGCACGCGGCGCGCCGCAGGCCGCTCCCGGCACCCCGCAAGCAACGGGCCGCTCATGCAGGTGCACGACAAGACTCTTACCTTCGACCGTTCGCTGTGGGTGCAGCACGGCGGGGTGGACGTGGCCGAGCAGGAAGGTCGGATCGTGGTGACGGGCCGCGACGAGGACTCCTACCTGAAGGTGTTCAACCACTTCGGGCGCGTGCTCAAGCTCTACACGTTCGAGGCCGGTCGCTGGGTGGATGCCGATACCGGTGGACCCGCGCAAGCCCTGGACGAATCGCAGGCCGGTCACCTGCCGGGTGGCGAGCCGGTGACCGTTCTCCCTGCTTCCGCAACCGCCCCGAAGCGCGGCACCGATAAGACCGGCACGGTCAAGCCCTCCGCGCGCAAAGCCGGTGCCGGCAAGGCCGCGGCCGGAAAGGCGCCCACTCGCAAGACAGCCGCGGCCAAGCCTGTGGGGCGCAAGCCTGCCGCGCGCAAATCCACCGCTAAGCCGCGCGGGGGGCGGTCGTCCGGCAAGGGACGCAGTGGCGGACGAAGCGCATGAACCCATCCGGCCGCACCCCGCAGACCGTACACACGCCATGACTCGCAGCCCCTTCATCATCGACGCCGATGAGGCGCACGTGCGGCGCGAGAGGTCCAAGGCGCGCGAGCTACGCCAGAGCCAGTGGTGGAAGAACCGGCGCGCGCACGGCGTGTGTCACTACTGCGGCAAGCGCTTCCCGGCCCGGGAGCTGACGATGGATCACGTGGTGCCCATCATCCGCGGTGGGCGCTCCACGCGCTCCAACGTGGTGCCCTGCTGCAAGGACTGCAACAGCAAGAAGCAATCTCTCATCCCCAGCGAGTGGCAGGAATACCTGGAGGCCCTCGCCGCCGGAGCCACCCGCCAATGACCGTCATCCAGTCCGCCATCCAGACCAACAGCGCCGCCTTTCAGACAAACCGGGCCGCCTACGAGCAGTTGTTGACCGTGCTGCGCGAGAACGCCGAGTTGGTGCGGCAGGGCGGGGGCACGGCCGCGATGGAGCGGCACCGCGCGCGCAACAAGCTGCCCGCCCGCGAGCGGATTGGGCACCTGATCGACCCTGGCGCGCCATTCCTGGAGCTTTCGCCCCTCGCGGCCTGGGAGATGTATGATGGCGACGCTCCGAGCGCGGGCGTGGTGACCGGGGTGGGGCGCGTGGAGGGGCGCGAGGTGGTGATCATCGCCAACGACGCCACCGTGAAGGGCGGCACGTACTATCCCATGACGGTGAAGAAGCACCTGCGGGCGCAGGAGATCGCCATGGAGAACCGCCTGCCCTGCATCTACCTGGTGGATTCCGGCGGGGCCTTCCTGCCCCTATGGACCGATGTCTTCCCGGATGCGCAGCACTTCGGGCGCATCTTCTACAACCAGGCGCAGATGTCCTCGCTGGGCATTCCGCAGGTGGCTGCCGTGATGGGAAGCTGCACGGCCGGCGGGGCCTATCTGCCGGCGATGTGCGACGAGTCCATCATCGTCAAGGGCAACGGCACGATCTTCCTGGGCGGCCCGCCGCTGGTGAAGGCGGCCACAGGCGAGGAGGTCAGCGCCCAGGACCTGGGCGGGGCGGAGGTGCACGCGTTCCGCAGCGGAGTGGTGGATCACTACGCCCACGACGACCACGAGGCCCTGCGCATCGTGCGCTCCATCGTGCGGCACCTGGGCGGCGGGCCGCGCCAGCACCTGGAGATGCAGGCCCCGGAGAACCCGGCGTACGACCCGGAGGAGATCCTGGGCATCCTGCCCGCGGACAACCGCGTGCCCTACGACGTGCGCGAGATCATCGCGCGGATGGTGGACGGCAGCCGCCTGCACGAGTTCAAGACCCACTACGGCAAGGAGCTGGTGTGCGGCTTCGCGCACGTGATGGGCTACCCCATCGGCATCCTGGCCAATAACGGAATCCTGTTCAGCGAGAGCGCCCTCAAGGGCGCGCATTTCATCGAGCTGGCGGCCCAGCGCCAGATTCCCCTGTTGTTCCTGCAGAACATCACGGGCTTCATGGTGGGCCGCGAGTACGAGACGCGGGGCATCGCCAAGGACGGCGCCAAGCTGGTCACGGCCGTCTCCACCTGCGGTGTGCCGCGCTTCACGATGATCATCGGGGGCTCTTACGGCGCCGGGAACTACGGCATGTGCGGCCGGGCCTACTCCCCGCGCTTCCTGTGGATGTGGCCCAACGCCCGCATCTCCGTGATGGGCGGCGAGCAGGCCGCCAGTGTGCTGGCCACCGTGCGCCAGGACAACCTGCGGGCGCAGGGCAACGAGCTCATGAGCGACGAGGCGTTGGCCGCCTTCAAGCAGCCCATCCTGGACGCGTACGACCGCGAGGGCTCGCCCTACTACAGCACCGCGCGGCTGTGGGACGACGGCATCCTGACGCCGCAGGAGTCGCGACAGGCGCTGGCCCTGGGCATCGCAGCCTCGCTGAACCGGCCCTACGTCCGCCAGCCCTTCGGTGTATTCCGCATGTGAGGCCGCCGTCCCCGCTGTCCTCCACCCACTTCAGGCCCACTGGCCGTCCCTGGCTGGCCACGGGGCGCCCATGCTGACATACATATCTGCGCCCAAACGATCCCGCTCCCTTGCTCGCGCCGGATGCGTGGCGCTGGTGGTGGGGGCAGGTCTGCTCGTGCTGCTGACCGTGCAGCGCGCGGCGCGG